>Ga0209125_1000805_pt1 | contig 35708 bp, 35 predicted proteins | sample BarGraIncub1131A_FD_184503 | JGI IMG/M metagenome (GOLD analysis project Ga0209125, IMG submission 184503) | Arctic peat soil microbial communities from Barrow, Alaska - Barrow Graham LP Incubations 11-31A (SPAdes) (version 2) | ecosystem: Environmental > Terrestrial > Soil > Wetlands > Peat... | reverse complement strand
TAAAGAAAAATACAACTATCTTGGAAGCTTCTATTGAGAAGGCTCTTGAATTTGAAAGTGATACCTATGAATTAGCAGCTTTCTATAGATTCGATGTATTTGAAAAAATGGCAATATTGAGAAAAGATGCTGACAAATTAGAAACCTTAGTAGATAAAGAATTTTGGCCATTCCCAACCTATGGCGATCTATTATTCTACGTATAAAATTATTAAATAATAATTCTGGGACACAACTTTAGTTGTGTCCCAATTCATTTTAATCGTACTAGCTACTCTTGTAGCTAATCAAGGTTGAATTAGCTCTAAGGCCCCTTACATGATGAAATTTATGTAGGTTAGAATAAATCTAAAACTTACATCCCAATTTTTTTAAGTTTTGTAAACTTATTTTTAAGGACTCGAAGGGATCTCTCTCACATTTATCCTGCTCCACTGCACACCATTTCGCGCCTATATCATCACAGGCTCCAATGATGCCCTCCCAATTTAGATTACCTTCTCCGACCTCTGCCATAATCTGAGTATTGTTTGAAGAGGTAACCATATCCTTAAAGTGTACAACATCCATTCTACCCTTCATTTTCTTAATCCAAGCAATTGGGTCTCCACCACCAACTTGTACCCAGTAGGTATCAATTTCAAATTGAAAATATCTAGGATCAGTCTCTTGAAACAAGATTTCAAGACCTGTCAAACCATCAAACTTCTTAAATTCAAAGTTATGATTATGGTATATAAGATGAAGTCCATTTTCAAGTAAGATTTTGCCATAGTCTGAGGCTTCCTTTGCAAACTTTATGAAACCTTCCTTACTTCCTCTATAGACTTCAGGCATTGCACCTATTCCAACATATTCACAATTCCAAAGTTTATGCTCCTTTATAACGCCCTCCATATCCGAACTAAATCTATCGTAAGCTATATGGGTAGCACAAATATTTAAGTCTTCCCTTTTTGCAACCTCCTTAATAAATTCATCTTCTATTGGTCCTATTCCTGAAACTTGGACAGCATTATAGCCAATTTCCTTTACCTTTTTAAAGGTAACACTTAAATCCTCTGGTGTCTTCATGAAATCTCTTAGAGTGTACAGCTGTGCTACAATAATTGATTTTGACATTAATAAACCCTCCTAATTAACTTATATATATTTTTAGATATTATATGAAGATTGACAAATATAAAGCCTTTGTATACTATGTGTAGGTAGATACAAAGGAGAAGTATATGGAAAAAACAACAGTTTTAAAACTGCAATTTCTTATGTTTATAATATACGCCAGTAATGCTTGCTTTTCCCCGTTTCTTCCAGTTTATTTTAAGGATAGGCATCTTACCTTTACCCAAATAGCTATTGTTTTTGCATCTAGCGCAATAATAGGAGTTATAGCTCAGCCTGTTTGGGGTTTCATATCCGATAAATATCTAAGTAAAAGAAACACTGTTTTATTAAATTTGTGTACAAGCATTTTTATTATATACCTTTTTATTTTTGCTAAAGGGTTCCCAATTATTTTAACTCTTATTATTATAAATAATATATTTATGTCCGGTATATGCCCAATTATGGATGCTTACACCTTTGATATCATTGAAGAGGTTAAAACCACAAATTATGCAAGGATTAGATTAATGGCCTCTGCTGCTTATGCAATAACCAATTTAGCTTTGGGCTTTATAATCATGGGTTATGGTATCAATATAATATTTATTATTTATGAGACTTTGTCATTATTTAGTATCATCCTTTTATTTTCTATGAAGTATAAGGGGAAAAAAAATATTAAGCTTATTGAACTTAAGGATATCGGTTATATTTTTAAAAATAGCAAAATCAAAATATTACTTTTAACAGTCTTTCTAATGAATGCCGCTCTAGCCGGCGGAGTTAATTATATGAATGATTTAATTATATACACAAAAGGAAATGTATCCATGCTTGGAATTGCATGGTTTGTTACCTGTATTTTTGAAGTTGCTACTTTTTTTATTGTTAGCAAAATAATTAAAAGATTTGAGATTATAAGGGTGTATACTTTTTCTTTATTCCTCTACGGAACCAAGCTTGTCCTTGACTTCTTAGTAAATAATGCAAACCTAATAATACTCCTCCAATGCATAGAAGGTATTGCCTTTACATTATTTATTACCTCCAGCTTAGAATATCTAAATGCTAATACTAAAGCTAAACTTAGAGGTACCAGTATTAGCTTATATGCTGCTTTCGGAGGTCTAGGAGCTTTTACCTCTAGCCTTCTTGGCGGAATGCTACTTAACATAATAAATCCATCTGAGCTGTTTTTTATTTTTGGTATATTATGCTTTATAGCATCTATTTTCTCAATATTATTAAAGGAAAAGAATGTTTAAAACTCATATAGCTGTTCCTATTTTATCATAAGAATCTATATCGCTATTTGGCGATTTAATAAATTTAGCCTTAACCATTAGCATAAAAAAATCCACCAATTTAACCGCTATAAAACCAAAAGCCAAACCTACCAATACATCTATAACCCAATGGATCTCAAGATACATGGTAGAATATATTATCAGAAGACAATAAATCGACCAAACCCATTTAAATATCTTATTTCTTTCTCTTAGCACCAATAAGAACATTGCGAAGGCAATTGAGGTATGCATTGATGGAAGTCCATTTAAAGTGCTCATCGCAGCTTCCTTATAGGGCATATTTCTATTAAGAGGATCTGCATGTCCATAAACAAACCAAACATTTTGAATATAAAAGGTTACATAAAACGGAGTAACCATAAATACTTGAAGAATGTGACCTGACAAAGTATATCTTATCATTTTTTCAAAATCCTTATTCAATAGGGCTCTATAAAATGGAATAATAACAGCAAGAACAAAACCGCTTTCATATATTGTTTTCATAAAATCTGTGAGAAGCTGTGGATGAAATATTCTAGTAAAAGCTGCATCATTAAAGGGAATGCTTTTAAATAAGTCATTTATCTGGAAAACTATATTTCTTTTCATCTGCCAATCAAGGACCTTATGCCAAATATCATTGCCACTTATTAATACTACCAATATAATAATGGTATAAGGAATAGCCAATTTTAAAAATGATTTAATATTTTCTTCCCGTCTTACATCTCCAAAGGAAAACGCACTAACAATAGACACAACAAAAATATAGCCCGTATATTCTATTGGTATGAATTTAAAAACTATATTTAATAGTCCAATTAAAGCAATAAATAAACCAACTAATATATAATACCTTTCAATTAAAAAATCATTTAATATAAAATTTTTATCATTTTCTGCTTTTATCTCCAAAGTAGTTCCCCCCTTGTTAGAATATCTATTATAATATTATTACATATAGGGCCTTTACTGACATTTTATCATTTATACTTGAAACTTCCTAACATATTTACAATAATATTATATCTTTAGAGTCTTAATACTAATCAAAAATACATATTCATCTTATCACTTATAAAGTATCAAATCTACAATTATTTAAAGCTTTAGTACCACTTATTACTGTATAAAATGTCAAATAAAAAAGGTTTATTGAGTTTTTTTAAGATATATTGATGAATTATGTATAATGGTATACACTTATTGATAGCATGTAAAATTATAAAAATTGGAAGTGATATTTTGCTACTAAAATTTTTATTTATTTTAATTTTAGTTCTTATTACAGATTTAATTTTGTGTAGCATTATAATAAAGGGATTTAATTATTATTTTAAAAAGCAGGGCTACAAATTTACTAAAATCTCAAACTATTTTGTTATCTGTTTTTTTACTTTTATTCTGGGAATAATTTTAGGAAATTTTTTATTTTATAACCTTATTTAACATAATCATATTCCAATTATCAAACTATAAGATCTATAATTTAGAGGAGTGGATGAAAATGGCAAAGACAATAATGTCTATGCTTGAGAAGTTAAACGTATTAGAAAAGAATAAATCTTTAACCCCTGTGGATCACTCGGATAAAGAACCTGAAAATAAAGTAGAGGGTACTGCTTTTTTACAGGATAATTCATATGCAGAGGAAGCACGCGATGTGAACGATAGAAAAGCTTCAAGCCTTAGTGATAGTAGTTTGGGAAACTATAGTATGGTAGAAAAATCCGATTTAAAATATGAAAAGAATTTTACTGTGAAGGAAGTTTATGATTTATTTACTTTAGAAGAAACTGGCACTAATACTGTATTTATGCTTGATAAATTTATAAATGCCCTTCCGCAAAATTTGCCTCATGACATTAAAAAACAAACTGTACTCAACATAATAGCTGCTTCTAATTACAGCTTAGATACTTTAGTTTCTGACGGAAATCAGAGACTTAAAGCTTTAAACCAATTTATGAACGATTATACACTTAATATTAACAAAGTAACAGATTCATATCAGGAAGAAATCAAAAAACTTTCGCTACTTATAAATAACTATAATGAACTTATTAAAATTAAAGAATCTAAACTAACTGAACAAAAGAATATTATTAAATTTGAAATTCAAAGAATTGATACTATAGTAGATTTTTTTCAATCACAGGATTAATTTATTCATAGAAACAAGACTTAATAATTTTTCTAGCGAGGTATTCTATGGAAACTTACAGAAATTTCAAGGCATTAAAACCAAGATTATTACTAATTCAAATTAGTCTTGGTCTTTTTGGTATTTTCATAGGCTATTATTGTAAAATATATACCGAAAATAAAAAGTGGAATAACTACTTTTATCCTCGGGTTAGTATAAACAATATAGTTGTAGGCGAAGAACTCTTAACCAACAAATATAATGATAAGTTTAATGATAAAAGCCTCATTATATCAGCTAATAATAAAATATACAGCATTCCCTATTCAAAATTAATTATTGACTCTAATCTTGATTATGTGCTTAGTAAGGCCTTTGATTATGGTAAAAATCAAAGCTTTTTTATTAAAAATAACCTGATAAAAAGTGGTACAAGTAAAAATTTTGCTATTAAATATAAAATAGATAGACTTACTTAACTTCCTCCCTTATAGCTATAGAAAAATCCTCTTCAGTAAGCCCCATCTCTGCTAAAATAAGTATTTCTCAAGATAAATTTAATTTCAAGGAAGATATAAATGGCTCGACTATCGATAGCGAACAGTTAGATGAAAAAGTCCAAGGTGAAATTGATGACTTTTTAAAAGATAAAACCATAGAACTTCCAATAAAAATAATAAAAGCCCCAATATCTGAAGAAATGCTGCTACCTATTGACACAAAAATATCTTCGTATGTAACAGATTTTAGTTCTTCCTCTTTAGCTAGAGCTGAAAATATTAAAATAGCTTCCAGACTTCTTAATGGTAAAGTACTTTTGCCTGGAGATGAATTTAGCTTTAACAATTGTATTGGAGAAAGAACCTTAGGTAGAGGCTTTAAAATAGCATCTATCTTGACAGGGAATAAAGTAGATTCCGGGATTGGCGGCGGTATATGTCAGCTTTCCTCCACCCTTTATAATGCATTATAATAATCTATATGTAAATATATATTCTAATTCTGCTTTAAATAAAAAGACTTATTCCCTGACTAGTAACGTCTATGAAACAATATCTCCCCCAGTTGAATATATTCTTCAATCAAATATCAAAGAAGGAAAAACATATGCTATACAAAAAGGTTCTCCTGGATACAAGGTAAGAGTAACCAGGAATACTTATATTGATAATTCTTTATATTCGCAGGAAACTATTTCTGATGATTATTACGAACCTGTAAGTGAAATAATTACTACTGGTACAAATAAAAGCAAGTAGTACAATTACGTCTCTACCATTTAATTGTTAAGCCTAAAAAATCCAGTAGGTTTTCCCCTACTGGATTCTTATTTTCGTTTCTTCTAAACTATCTTCTGAAGCCTCTGTTGTTGTTGTTTGCCATCTTTCTTGCTTTTCTGCATTCAGGGCATCTCTGAGGCTCATTTTCAAAACCTTTTTCTTTATAGAAAGCTTGTTCGCCTTCAGTAAATACAAATTCCTTCTGACAATCCTTACAAATTAAAGTCTTATCTCCCATTTCAACATTTCTCCTTTTCATTTTTATTAGATTTAAAAAATTGATAAACACAAGTTCCAGAAAGGGAAATGTTGTTCAATATTATAAATCCGAACTGACAAATTTCAGTACAACTTTATAATATCATAAGAGTAATTTAATAGCAATAGAAAAATAAAAATATTATCATTTTGTCCATTGAAGGTCTATCCTTAATTTGATATGATATTTATGTTTATAATGATATGATTTGAAGGTGGGGGGTAAAATGAAAAATTTAATAAAGCTAATGAAATATGCTAAACCCTATTGGACACTATTAATAATTTCTGGTTTAAGTCTACTAGGTATAACAGCTATAAATCTTTGGAGTCCTTATTTAATAAAAGAATTGGTTTCTATACTTACAAGTAAGCTTAGTGATACTTCTATGAGTTCCATAAGAAATATAGCTATCTACTTAGGTATTTCCTACATACTAAGAGGTGTACTTAGATATTTTAATAATTACTTCAGCCATGTAGCAGCATGGAATTTAGTTTCTGATATGCGGGTGGTGGTATATGATCATCTTCAAAAGCTCTCCTTAAGGTATTATCAAGACAAACAGACAGGGCAATTGATGTCCCGAACGACAAATGATACTGCAACCTTTGAATCCTTAATAGCTCATTCTGTACCAGACCTTATAACTAATTTCTTAATTTTAATAGGTGTTACTATAATATTATTTTCTATGAATGTATATTTAGCATTGTTAACCTTAATTCCAATTCCATTTCTAATATATGGTGGCGCACTATTTACAAGGAAAATCCTGCCTAATTTTAGACAGGCTCAAAGTGCACTTGCAGAGCTTAATGCAACTCTTCAGGACAATATATCTGGTATGAAGGAAATTCAGGTATTTAATCAACAAACAAGAGAACGCGGTAGAATCGAAAAAAGATCACGAACTCATGCCTATGCTCTGCTACATGCATTAAAGCTTAGTTCAATATTTCATCCTACTGTAGAAGCCATAAGTTCCTTTGGTACTGTAATAGTCGTAAGTTTTGGAGGATATCTAGCATTAAACCATAAGCTTTCTATATCGGACATTGTGGGTTTTTTACTGTATTTGAATTTATTTTATCAACCAATAGCCACTCTGGCAAGAGTTACCGAGGATCTTCAGCAGGCGGTTGCTGGAGCTGATAGAGTATTTGAAGTTTTAGATACAGAACCTGACATTATCGATAATGAAGATGTAGAAGATATTATCTACTCTAAGGGGGAAATTTGCTTTAAAAATGTTAGCTTTAGCTACATCCCGTCTTCACCAGTTATTGATAATATTAGTTTTTCAGTAAATGAAGGAGAAATGGTAGCATTAGTTGGGCCTACAGGAGTAGGTAAATCAACTATAATTAGCTTAATTGCTAGATTTTATGATCCTGTTGCTGGAAATATATATCTAGATGGAAAAGATCTTAAAGATATCTCGCTTTCCTCCCTTAGAAATCAGATAAGTATTGTATTACAGGATGTATTTTTGTTTAACGGAACTGTTGGAGAAAATATTGCTTATGGTTCCAAGGATGCTACTGTGGAGGATATAATCAGATCCTCTAAGATAGCTAGAGCTCATAGTTTCATATCAAGTCTACCTGAAGGGTATGATACAATGATAGGAGAAAGAGGAGTTAAATTATCTGGTGGTCAAAAACAAAGACTATCAATAGCTAGAGCAGTACTTAGAGATACTCCTATTCTTATACTTGATGAGGCAACTTCAGCCGTGGATGTAGAAACAGAATTAGAGATCCAAGAAGCAATTCAAGAATTAGCTAATAGTAGAACAATTTTAGTTATAGCTCATAGACTTTCTACGGTTAAAAGAGCAAATAAAATATTAGTTATTGAAAATGGTGTTATATCTGAAACCGGAACCCATGAACAATTAATTAAACTTGATGGTTCCTATAAAAAGCTATGTGATATACAATTTAATACAGAAGAATAAGGAGGAACGTATAAATGAGTAATTTTATATTATCTGCCTTTGCAGATGAAATTGATCCTAGTTTAGACATTCAAATGGAGATACTAAAGAAACATCAGATTAATCACATCGAAATGAGAGGTGTTAATGGGAAGCCTTTAGTAAGCTATTCCATACCTAAAATTAAAGAGATAAAGAAAAAGCTTGATAAAAACAGCTTCAAAATATCTGCTATTGGCTCTCCCATAGGTAAAATAGGCATACATGAGGATTTTAAACCTCATCTAGAATTATTTATGCATACCCTAGAAGCTGCAAAAATATTAGAAACCAGGTATATTCGAATATTTAGTTTTTTTATGCCTAAGGAAGATATAGTAGAAAATCATAGAGCTGAGGTTATGCATCGTTTAGGAGAATTTATAAAATTGGCTGAAAAGGAAGATATCATACTCCTTCATGAAAATGAAAAGGAAATATACGGAGATATACCTGAAAGGTGCTTAGATATTTTTGAATATTTTAAAAGCCCATATTTAAAATTGATTTTTGACCCTGCCAATTTTATTCAATGTAATGTAGAAACTTATCCTGCAGCCTTTAATCTATTGAAGAAACATATTGAATATTTCCATATAAAGGATGCACTATTAAAGGATCATAGCGTAACCCCAGCAGGCTATGGGGATGGAAAAATGATTGAAATACTAAGGGAATTAAAAGATACTAACTTTAAAGGGTTCTTGTCCATTGAGCCTCATCTTTCAGATTTTGTAGGGTTTACCTCTTTAGAAAATTCTACCGAACCTAAATTATATAAAGATGGAATTAAAGCCTTTGACTTAGCGGCTAATTCTTTTAAAAAATTATTAGAAAGCTTAAATTAATATTTAAGCTTTTCTTCTAAAATTATTTCTTCAACTTTACCTTCTTCCATAGGACGATAAAAATAGTATCCTTGAACCTCATCACAATGGTTAAATTTTAGGAAATCTAGCTGTTCTAGGGTTTCTACTCCTTCTGCAATCACCGTTAAACCTAGATTATGGGCTAAATCAATTATTGACTTCACAATTATATTATCCTTTTTATTATGGTTTAGCTCCTGGGTAAACTCCATAGCAATTTTAATTTTATCAATTGGAAGCTTTTTAATATTCATAAAGGATGAAAAATCTGTTCCAAAATCATCTATGGAAATTTTTACTCCTATTTTTTTAAGTTTATCCAAAGCTTTTTCCGTTTCACCTATACCCTTAATAGTCATCCTTTCAGTAATCTCAAATTCTACAAAGCATGGCTCTATATCGAATTCTTCAAGAATACCCCTAACTATTTCAGTAAATCTATTTTGCTTTAGCTGGTTTAAGGAAAGATTTATAGCCATATTATAATCCTTTGTTCCAATTTCCTGCCATTTTTTCAAATTCATACAAGCATTTTTTATTAGCCAATATCCAATTTCTACAATGAGTCCTGTATCTTCTGCTATAGGTATAAAAATGTTAGGAGATATGAATTTTCCATTTTTTCGTCGCCACCTTAATAGTGCTTCAAAGCCTGTAATATTGTTTTTTAATATATTCACCTTTGGTTGATAATATACCTCTAGCTCATTTTTCTCAAGAGCTCTGTATAAGCTATTTCTATAAGCATTCTTTTCCATAACCCCATTTTTTATTTCAGAAGTGATAAATTTAACATTGTTTCTACCCGAATTTTTAGCTTCATACATTGCCATATCTGCATTTCTTACTAAAGCTTCACTGCTTTCTCCATCCTCTGGATAAAAAGCGACTCCCATACTAACAGAAATGAAATTTTCCTTATCCTCTATATAAAAAGGTTTTTTTAATACATTCATTATTTCCTTAGTAAAGTCTTCTACTCCATTTATATCCTTAGGCATATTAAGTCCATTCATAAGAAGTAGAAATTCATCTCCTCCTATTCTTGCCATAATATTATTTCCAAGAGCTTTATTAACAGTCCATGTGAAAAATTGGAGGAGTTCATCCCCCTTCTCATGACCATAGGTATCATTTATTATCTTAAAATTATCTATATCCATAAATAAAACTGCAAAGTATGTAGCTTCTTCATTAATCCTTTTATTTATATATTCATTAAAGAATCTTCTATTTGGAAGACCGGTTAAATTATCATAATAAATCATATGATTTATTTGTGCTTCTTTCATTAATTCATTGTTCTTAATTTCTGTTAAATCGTGAAGGATGATCACGATTCCTAAATAATCTTTATATTTATCAAAGACCATGTTACCAGATAATCTTATTGATATTAAGGTTCCATCTTTTCTTTTTAACCTTCCTTCAAACCCAAATTCTTTTCCTTGTTTAATTAAAGCATAAATGTCATCCTTACTATCTTCAATAATATCTGAAATTTGGAGGTTTTGTTCCTTTTCATAGCCTATAAAGTCAGAAAAGGCATCATTACAATTTTTTATATTTAATTCCAAATCCAAATAGGCTATAGGATCCTTTACATCCCTATACATATATTCTAATACATAATTAGGTGTTAGAATCATCGTCTCATATTTTGAGATAATATACCAAATAACCAATATTGCAATAGTAATAACTATTATGGTGAAATGGAATATGATAGTTTTAAAGATTATTGGTAAAATAACATCTATAATAGTGCCAATTAGAATGGCAATTAAAGCTACCCCACCAATTATCTTCGCTTGAAGCTTCTCTCTTTTAGTAATAGTACTTCTACCCCAACTGTATAAAGAAATAATACCCCCTATTGAAAAACTTACATAGTAAAATGTATAAAAAACTTGTACGAAATCTATAGGATATTTTTCTATATATCCATAAGAGAGATATATCAATGAGGAAGTAGGCTTATAAGATAGATATAATAAAAAGCTAATAATTCCAGGAATCATTAGCCCATAATACATTTTTTTAGTTATTATTTGTTTATTTAAATTAAATGTAAATAAAAGCCAAGAATAGAAAAAAGAACACCACCCGATGGTACCAATAATTCTCCAGAAATTAGCTATATATATATTAGATGCTATAAACATAAAAGCATACCCTAGGGACCAACTCCCTAAGCTTAAATACATCATCAGAAAAAACATATTCATTTTAGACCTGGTGTCAATTTTATATATATGAAAGCCAAAAGCTGCATAAAAAGCAGTCAGCAAAATAAATATGCTAAAAAGTGCATGATTCAAAATATTCATCCCCTATGTCTCAATATGCTGAATTATACCATAAATCATGGATTTACAAAAGAGATTTTATAATTTACTATGATGGTCAACACATGAATCAATCAGCTTTCTAGCTATGCTAATTTTCGAAGGTAGCATGGGTAAATTGTTAATATTAAACCAATCTGCTTGGGTTATTTCTTCACCATCCACCTTTATTTCCCCATCTAAATATTCTGCAGTGTAGCCAATCATAAGGGAATTAGGAAAAGGCCAAGGTTGGCTGGTGAAAAATTTAATGTTTTTCACTTTAATACCTACTTCCTCCATGACCTCCCTTTTAACACAATCTTCAAAGGTCTCCCCCACCTCAACAAAGCCTGCAATTATACTATACATTCCCTCATTAAACTTTTTGTTATGAGCTAAAAGTATTTCATCACCTTTTGTTATTGCAACTATTATGGCAGGGCAAATATTAGGATAGTTCACATTACCACAATTAGGACATATTACTGCCCTTTCAGTTTCTGATAAGATTGTTTTTTCTCCACAAATACCACAATATTTATGAGTATTATAAAAATTTATGGTTTGATATGCCTTACCACAAATGGAAAAAAGCTCATCACCTAGTAGTTGTCCAGTAGTTCTTAAATCTTTTAAGCTTATATTATTTATAGCATCAATTCTCTCTGATAGCTCCATAGCAAAGCAAGCTTTATTATTATATAGACCAATATAATAGCTATTTTTAATATTTAAATTCATTTTTTTAAAATCAGCTCTTTTAATTAGTCTTAATCCATGGGGCTCCTCTAAGGTTAGCATTTGTCCTTTATAAAAAATAAAACATAAATCCTCATCTTCTAGCATTGTATTTGTTATACCTGGAATAAAAGTAATATAGCTTTCTGCCCTCATGTTTGCGCTCCTTATCTGTTAATATTAATTTCAATAATTTCAGGGAAAGCAAAGAATCTAATAGGTAATTTGCTACATCCTAAGCCTTTGGTCGTAATAACCATAGATTTTTGTCCCTTAACTTTATTTATTGTTCTAACATATTTTTGCCCGTATCTTGATTCAGTAATAGGTGCATATAAACCAAAGAATGTTACTTGCCCCCCGTGAATATGCCCTGCTAGTCCTATGTCATAATAGCTTTTATATTCTTCATAAAAGTCAGGATTATGACTTATCATTAAATTTAAATTATTTTCACTATATAAGAGTCTGTTTAAATTTACAGTGCCCATTTCTAAATCATCTATTCCACTTAGAAGTATAGTCTCATCTTCAAGCTTAATCTTAATTGTACTGTTTATCAATAAATTGATACCGCTTTTTTTCATTTCATAAATAAGATTATGTGTATACTTCCCTAGATAATAATCATGATTACCAAGTACAGAATATACTCCAATTTTTGCTTTTAAGTTTCCTAAATCATCAAATAACTTATTCAAAGTTTTCCTGTTAAACTTTGACCTTTTGCTATTATCTATGTAATCTCCACCTATAATTATCAAATCTGCCTTTAAGCTATTCACTTTAATAACTATATTTTGAAGTCTGTCCTTTGTATAATAGTTTCCAAAATGAATATCTGATATAAAAACAATCTTTAAGTTTCCCTTAAGTTTATTGCTTGAAATATCTATTTTATTTACCTTAAAAAGAGTAGACTCCAGAAAAGACCATAATATACAAATGACAAAAAATATAATAAAAATACATAAATACATATCTCACCCTCAATCCGTTTTAATATATAATATTATAATATTTTTTAAACAATTTAAATATAGCTTATTTGTAATATAATTTCGTTGTTATATCTTTTTATTTGTGCTAAACTGTGGTTGGGTGGCATCTAATGAGCCGCACCATCATATTAAAGTTAGAAATACTGCTCATATCTTTTAGAATGAGACAGCTATATTGAGATTACCAAACCTCAGAATAGCTTGAGGCTTTTTTTGTTTCAATTTTTATTTTGGAGGTGTTTATTATAATAGGATTTATTGGTGCTGGTAAGGTTGGCGTTTCTCTGGGAATGTATTTTAGCTCTAGAGGAATCAAAATTACCGGCTATTTTAGTAAAAGTGAAGTTTCCTCAATGGAAGCTTCAAAATATACTGCTTCAAAAAACTACTTATCTCTAGAATATCTTATAAAGGATACAAATATCATATATATTACTGCTCCTGATGATGAAATTGAAGGTATAGCTGAAAGACTTTATAAATTTGAACTATCTAATAAAATTATATGTCATGCCAGCGGTTCCTTAAGCTCAAAAGTCTTATATAAGCTGAAAGAAAAAGGTGGCTTTATATACTCTGTTCACCCATTATATCCTTTTTCAAATAAGTATACTAGTTACAAGGGTTTAGGAAATGCATGCTTTTGTATAGAGGGTGATGAAAGATACTTAGCTTTTTTAAAAACCACTCTCGAAAATTTGGGAAATACGGTAATTCTGATACCTAAGAGTAGTAAACCATTATATCATTTATCCTGCACCACCGTATCTAATCTTGTATTATCAATTATTGATATAGGATGTAATTATATGGAGAGCTGTGGGGTAGATCGTGAAACCGCCTTAAGTTCTCTTATGCCCCTGATAGAACACAATATAGAAAATATTAAAAAAAGAGGTATTAATTCTTCTTTAACTGGCCCATTAGAAAGAGGAGATCTAGAAACTATTAATTCACATTTAAAGGTTATCCCCAAGAAACATAGAGTATTATATAAAACTTTATCTCTAAATTTACTTAGGATAGCTAAACTTAACAATAAAGGAAGAGATTATACCCAAATAGAAAAATGTCTTATAGAGGAGAATATATAAATGAAAAATACAATTTCTACTTTTAAGGATCTTAAAGAAAAAGGAGAAAAATTAGCCCTCCTTACTGCTTATGATTATTCCATGGCAAAGTTAATTGATAGTACTGGAGTAAATGGTATTCTAGTAGGGGACTCCCTAGGAATGGTATGCCTTGGCTATGAGAATACCCTAAGTGTAACAATGGAGGATATGCTTCATCACACAAAGGCAGTGGCTAGAGGTACTAAAAATGCATTGCTTATTGGAGATATGCCCTTTATGTCTTATCATACCTCTACTTATGACAGTGTAAAAAATGCAGGTAGATTCATACAGGAAGCTAATGCACAGGCAGTTAAGCTTGAAGGCGGAGCCCATGTATTGGAACAAATTAAAGCTATAGTAAAAGCTCAAATACCCGTTATGGGTCACCTTGGCCTTACTCCCCAATCTGTGAATGTATTTGGTGGCTTCAAAGTACAAGGTAGGGATTTAGAAACTGCTAGGGAATTAATTGAGGATGCAAAGAGATTAGAGGACGCTGGAGTTTTCTCAATAGTATTAGAATGTATTCCCTCCGAGATAGCAAAACTAATCACAGAAGCGGTTAAGGTTCCAACCATTGGTATTGGTGCTGGTAATGCCTGTGATGGCCAAATTTTGGTATATCAGGATATGCTTAATTTATTTGATGATATTAAGCCGAAATTTGTGAAGATATTTTCAGATGCTGGTGCGACTATGAGAACTGGCATAAAGGAATATATAAAAGAAGTTAAAGCTGGCTCCTTTCCTACTGATAAGCATAGCTTTTTAGTTAGCGATGAAGTCTTAAATAAATTATATTAAAACTTATACTTAAGAAAGTAAGGAGAAATCAAATGGAAGTTGTAAATAATATTTTAGATGTGAGAACTATTGTAAAAGCATGGAAGAAGAACGGTTACACTGTTGGATTGGTTCCAACCATGGGATACCTACATGAAGGTCACAAAAGTTTAATAGAAAAATGCAATAAGGAAAATGATAAAACTGTTGTAAGTATATTTGTCAATCCTATTCAATTCGGCCCTAATGAGGATTTCCAAAGTTATCCTAGAAATTTAGAAATGGATAAGAATTTATGTCTTGAAGCAGGTACAGATCTTATATTCAATCCAGATGCCTCAGAATTATATGAAAAGGAAGCTAATACCTATGTGGAGGTTTTAAAGCTAACTGAAGGATTATGTGGAGAAAAACGGCCTGTCCATTTTAAAGGAGTCTGTACAGTCGTAAGTAAATTATTTAACATTATAACTCCTGACAAAGCATACTTTGGGAAAAAAGATGCTCAACAATTAGCAGTTATTAAAAAGATGGTTTTAGACTTAGATTTTGATATTCAAGTCTTGGGTTGCGAAATAGTAAGAGAAAAAGATGGGCTTGCAAAAAGCTCCCGTAATACTTATTTATCACCAAGCGAAAGAAAAGCTGCCCTTGTGTTAAGTAGGAGTTTAAATTTAGCATTAGATAGCATTAAAGCTGGAAACAGGGATGCGGAAAGTATCAAGGATATTATAAAAGGAGAGCTTAAGAGCGAACCACTAGCAAAAATAGATTATATTGAGGTAGTAAATAGTTTATCTCTTCAGCGTGTAGATACAGTAGAAACCTCCGTATTAGTTCCAATTGCAGTTTTTATTGGGAAAACAAGGCTTATAGATAATTTTGATTATGAGATAAAGGAGGAAGCAATATAAATGCAACTGACAATGTTAAAATCAAAGATTCACAGAGCTATTGTGACTGAGGCTAAGCTTAACTATGTAGGAAGCATAACAATAGATCTTGAGCTACTTGAAAAAAGTGGCATTCTAGAATATGAGAAGGTACAAGTAGTGAATATAGATAATGGAAATAGATTAGAGACCTATGCAATAGCAGGAGAAAGGCATAGTGGAATTGTATGTCTTAATGGCGCAGCTTCTAGACTTGTTCATCCAGGTGATAAAGTCATAATTATGGCTTATTGCCAATTAGATCAAAAGGAGCTTGAAAGCTTTAAACCTACAGTTTTATTTGTAAATGAGGACAACTCTGTTAAAGAGATCACCTCTTATGAAAGACATGGCGAAGTAAAATAAATTAAATTTCTGGACATATCTTAAGTTGATGTGTCTTTTTTCATTTAAAATGTATCAATATTTTGATATATTGGTTATACTGATTATAATATTAATTTTTTGGGGGTGCATTCATGAATGGAGAAATAATAGAAACCTATCCTGCTAAAATAAAAGTTATTGGTGTAGGCGGGGGAGGAAATAATGCTATTCAAAGAATGATAGACTCTGGTATGAAAGGTGTTGAATTCATATCAGTAAATACTGACTTAAAAAGTCTTAATGCTTCAAGGGCAGATAGGACAGTGCAGATAGGTAGTAAGCTCACTAAAGGGCTAGGAGCGGGAGCTATACCAGAGATTGGTGAACAAGCAGCTTTGGAAAGTGAAGAAACTATAAAGAAAATCCTACAAGGATCAGATATGGTTTTTATAACAGCAGGCATGGGCGGTGGTACTGGAACTGGTGCCGTACCTGTAATTGCTAAGATTGCAAAGGAGCTTGGCATTCTGACTATAGCGGTTGTAACAAAGCCTTTTCCCTTTGAAGGAGCTAAAAGGATGAGCAATGCTCAAGTTGGGATTGAAAAATTAAAGGGTAATTTGGATTCTTTAATAATAATATTAAATAAAAACTTGCTAAGTTCACAGGATAAAAAATTGACACTAATAGAGGCCTTCAAAACTGCTGATGAAATATTAAGAGTTGGAATACAAAGTATATCAAATATAATTAATATACCAGGTATAATTAATCTTGATTTTGCCGATGTAAGTACAATTATGAAAAATTCAGGTATGGCCCATATGGGTATGGGCATAGGAAAAGGGGAAGGTAGAGCTGTCATTGCTGCAAAACAAGCAATATCTAGTACCCTGTTAGAAACTTCCATTGTTGGTTCCACAGGTCTTTTGATAAACATAACCGGTGGTGAGGATTTATCCTTACTAGAAATCAATGAAGCAGTTGAATTTATAAGAGAACAAGTAGACTCTGAAGCAGATATAATATTTGGTGCCTCCTTTGATGAGGAAATGAAAGACTATTTTTGTATAACCTTAATCGCAACAGGTCTTGCAGAAAATATCAAGGAAATAAAAAATGTTTCTCCGATAAATAAGGAACCTGAAATAATTAAAGAGCCCGATGGCAATGTTTTAGATATACCAACCTGGCTCAGAAGAAAAAATTTGTAGAATACCTTTAAATTTGGGACACAACTTTAGTTGTGTCCCTGTTCATATTAGTCATATTAAAATACCATCTACATGAGTGTGTCCCGAATCTTATCAGTTAATATTTTTATCAGGAACTCTTATCAATATAAGACCACCTATAATAAATAAAATAATAACACTTAGTATTCCATAGTTTGACTTACCTGTCATCTGAGTTACAAAACCAACAAGGAAAGGTCCAATAATCGCAGCAAACTTTCCAAATATATTATAGAATCCAAAGAACTCATTATTATTTTCTACTGGCACAAGCTTCCCAAAATAAGATCTGCTTATAGCTTGCATCCCACCTTGAGCCGTAGCCACCAGAAGAGCTAAAATACAAAAATCTAAAACGGTTTTCATAAAGAAAGCATATACGGTTATAAATATATATAATAAAACTCCAAAGCAAAGCATTTTCTTGCTCCCATATTTCTCTGAAAGTCTTCCAAATATAATAGCGCAAGGAAAGGCAATAAATTGAACTGCTAAAAGCACCACTATGAGGGTTATACTATTTATACCCATGTCAGAGCCAATAGAAGTTGCCATAGTTATAATGGTATTAACACCATCAATATAAAAGAAATAGGCTAGTAAAAATATAAATAGTTTTTCGTGCTTTCTAACATGTTTAAAGGTTGTAATAATCCTCTTAAAACTTTTGGAAATAGGGTTTGGTTCCATATTGATTCCATGAACCTGCTTAACATTTTTCAGCATAGGTATAGTAAAGGCAGCCCACCAAATAGCAGTTATTAGAAAGGATGCTTTAAAAGCAAGGCTATTTCCCTTAGATATAATAACTAAGGCCATACAAATAATAAAGGGAATCGTACTACCTATATATCCCCAGGCAAACCCAATGGATGAAACTCTGTCCATCCTTTCTTGCTTTGATACGTCAACTAAAAATGCATCATAGAAGATTAAACTTCCAGCAAACCCAATGGAATTCAGTATGTAAAAAAATAATAATACCATCCAATACTTATCCGGCACGAAGGAAAGGGAAGCTGTAAATATAACTCCTAGCACTAGAAAAACAGTAAAGAATTTTTTCTTAAGACCTTTATAATCAGCCAAGGTTCCAAGAATAGGGGCCAGTATGGCTATAATCAAAGTTCCTATGGAATTAGCATAACCCCAATATGCAGTGGACACATTATCAGCACCGCCAGCATTCTTGAAAATCATTTTAAAGAAAATAGGTAATAGGGTTGAGGTTATAGTCATACTGTAAGCTGAATTAGCCCAGTCATACATTGCCCAGCTTTTTTCTGCCTTTGTCAACTTCTCCATAAATATTCATCCTCCAAACTTATTTCATAAATTCCTCTATTACTCGTCCGTCAATATCTTTTAGGTCAAGGCCCAGAAGCTTACCAATTGTAGGGCCCTCATCTACAAGATTCATCTCCTCTAGCTGCACTCCTTTTTTTATGCCCTTACCAGCTGCAATAAAAATTGTTGTATAGTCTTTCTTATAGGGTGAATAACCATGAGTGGATTTAGTGAATTCTGATGAAGAACTAACATCTTTTATAACCTCTCCTTCAATATCATCTAAAAAATAATATCCTTTTCGCGCCTCAAGCATAAATCCACAATTTATGTCTGCACCTAGCTTACCTGCAGAGGCTCCATTATAAATTTCTTCAATACAATTATTTTTTAGATTAAATTCCTCTAGCACCTTTTTTACTTCTTGAGAGAAGTCTACAGAATTATCTTTAAAGTATATGTAGGAAGAGCCATCGCAGCTCTTTGCTATAGCCCTATAAGATTTGACCCTTCCTTTTTTATCAAATATAAGATACCCCTTGTCCTTAAATAAGACATTAATGTTTATTACCTTATCTTCATCAAGGCTTGAATGGTCTCCTAATATTATGATTGTACTCTCTTCATATATGCCTTCTTTTTTAAGGGTTTGTATTATTTCTCCTAACCTAATATCATGCCTTACCAGGGCTTCCTTGGTTTCCTTAGCTTCAAAACCATACATATGACGAGTAGCATCTAAATCTGTGTAGTGAACTAAAATAAGATTCAACTGTTTATTAATAATAGTATCCAATAACACTTTATGTGTAAAATTATCTAAATATGGTTGCTTTAAGCCTTTTCTAAGTTTACCATATTTTTTGTTCATACTATATTGAAAATACTTGCTTCCATTTAACAAGGAAACTAAAATTTGATTATGCCAGGGTCTATTTGCAAAGATTTCAGGCATATTATATTTGATATTTGCTTTTGCGGTAACAGGCCACATAAGTGCTGCTACTTTCATATCATGCTTTGAGGCTAAGTCATATATTGTTTCTGATTTTATATATTTTCTATTCCAATACCAATCTGGGGATTTTCTTTTGGGTTGAAGTAGAGTATTATTTATTATTCCGTGGTTAACTGGATTCTTCCCCGTTATTATAGTGGTATGAGCTGGATAGGTTAATGTAGGATAAACACTATAAACTTTTGCGGAAAAGGAAGCTTCCTTTAAAATACTCTTAAAATTATTTAACTCTTTTATATAATCAAAATCTTTTGTAGAAATACCATCGAATGAAATAACAATAAGATGCTTTGTTTTCTCCTCCATAAAATACACCTACTTTCTTATACATTAATAATGCCATTTTACACCAGTATTTGTGTAAATTCTATGTAAAAAATGCTTAAAGCATCTTGCTTCAAGCATTTTAATTTATAACCTATTAAAAATTGTTATCTTTTAATATTACATCGTGGGCTCCACCTTCAATTATGCTGGTGGAAGAAACTACAGTTATCCTGGCAACCTTTTGAAGTTCATCAATGGATACTGCTCCACAGTTGCACATTGTTGACTTAATTTTGCTTAAGGTTACATCTAAATTATCTCTTAGCTTTCCTGCATAAGGAACATAGCTGTCTACACCTTCTTCAAATTTAAGCTTATTGCCTTCTCCAAGATCATATCTTTCCCAGTTTCGTGCACGATTAGAACCCTCACCCCAATATTCTTTTACATAATTGCTACCAAGCTTAAATTTTGGAGCAGGACTTTCATCAAATCTTGCAAAATATCTACCCATCATAATAAAATCTGCTCCCATTGCAAGTGCTAGTACAGAATGGTAATCATGTACTATTCCGCCATCAGAACATATAGGCACATAGATACCTGTTTCTTTTAAATATTCGTCCCTAGCTTTAGCGACTTCAATAATTGAAGAAGCTTGTCCTCTTCCTATACCCTTTGTTTCTCTAGTGATACAAATGGAACCTCCACCTATGCCAACCTTGACAAAGTCAGATCCTGCTTCAACCAGATATAGAAAACCTTCTCTATCAACTACGTTGCCTGAGCCTATCTTAACCTTGTCACCATATTTAGCTTTAACATATTTTACTGTTTCGGCCTGCCATTCGCTGTAACCGTCTGACGAATCTATACAAAGAATATCAGCTCCAGCACTTACAAGTTCCTCAACCCTTTCCTTATAATCCCTTGTATTAATTCCTGCTCCTACCATCAATCTCTTTTTAGAATCTAATAATTCTAAAGGATTTTGTTTATGCTCTTCATAATCTTTTCTAAAAACAAAATATAAAAGGTTTTGTTTTTCATCAATTATTGGAAGGCAATTAAGTTTATTCTCCCAAATAAGATCATTAGCTTCACTTAATGTAATACCAAGTCTGCCAACTACAAGTTTTGAAAAAGGAGTCATAATATCCCTTACTTTTCTATCTAAGGTATCTCTTGAAAGTCTATAATCTCTGCTGGTAACTATTCCCAATAATTTTGTTGAAGGGGAACCATCCTCAGTAACCGCCACTGTAGAATGACCTGTTTTGTTTTTTAATTCCAATATGTCCTTTAGAGTATGATCTGGAGCTAAATTTGAATTGCTTATTACAAAGCCTGCTTTGAAATTTTTAACTTTTTTTATCATTGCCACTTGACTACTTATGCTTTGTGATCCAAAAACGAAGGAAATTCCTCCAGACTTAGCTAAAGCAATTGCCATGTTGTCATCGGATACGGATTGCATAATTGCAGAAACAAAAGGAATATTTATTTCTATTGGTGTTTCTTCACCCTTATTATATTTAACAATCGGAGTCTTCAGATTAACATTGCTTGGGATACAATCCTTGCGAGTAAGATTTGGAACAAGCAAATATTCACTGAAGGTCCTTGAAACATCATTGTAATAGTAAGCCATTAAAAAAATACCTCCACTTTATTTAGATTTTTCTTATTATATATAATATACCGGATGCTGTCAACTTATCAGACTATTATTTCATTTTAATTTTAACTGTATAAGCACTGAAGATAACTTGTCTGCACTTATTTTTAATAGCTCTCTTTCTTCTGTAGACAAAGGTACAATTAATTTTTTACCTATACCCTCTGAAGTTACAATACACGGAATACTAAGAGCAACATCATATATGTCATATTCCCCCTCTAAAGTAGTTGAAACCGGCAATATGCTAAGTTCATTTAATAATATAGCTTTTACTATCCTGCTTACACTCATTGCAATTCCTGCATTAGTATAGCCCTTTAGCTGAAGTATTTCAAAACCTACTCCTAGTACCTCTTTAAAAATATCCTCATAGTTTATTGGCTCTTCAATATTAAATGTATTATCTAACTCCTCTACAGGAATCCCAGCAATATTCACATGACTCCAAGCTGCAAAGGCACTCCCCCCATGTTCACCAAGTATGTATCCATGAACATTTTTAGTATCTACTAAATATCTAAGGGCTAATATTCTTCTGAGTCTTGCAGTATCCAATAAAGTTCCCGTACCAAAGATCTTTTCTTTTGGGTAATCAAAGAATTTTGAAGCCACATAGGTAACTATATCTACTGGATTAGTTACCATTATTATAATGGCATCCTTTGTTTGCTTGGTTACATTTTCCATTATATCATTTACAACCTTGATATTTATAGTTGCTAGATCGAGTCTTGTTATATTATCCCCTGGTTTTGCACTTGCACCAGCTGTTACAATAATAAGCTGGGCATCTCTACAATCTGAGTATTCTCCTGCCCTTACTCTAACATTGGGACTATAGGCAAAGGAAGTAGTATGAAACGCATCTAAGGCTTCCCCACGAGCTCTATTTTTATTACTATCTATGAGTACAACCTCTGCTATAAGCTCTAAATTAAGTAAAGAACTAAGAACCGCAGAACCTACCATTCCTGCACCGATTATCACAACTTTATTTCTAATAAGTTTCATATAATCACCCCTTAAGAATTGTTTGCATATTCATTAAACTATTATATCATACAATATATATGATATACTAAAATGGTTTTATAAAACATGCAGGAGGATTATATGTCTAAAGTGTATAAAAGAAATTATGTTTTAATCTTTTTTGATAGTGTACTTTTCGTTAATGCAATGGCTTTTATATCAATAAATACAGTTATACCTTATTTTTTAAATACTTTAGGTGCTTCCACCTTCCTCATCAGTCTAGCCAGTGCCTTGACTTCGGTAGGTATATTTATAACTCAGCCTATTTTTGCAAAGATGGTTTTAAACGAAACCAAAAAGCTTGGAACCTTTAAAAAGATATTACTAACACAAAGAATAATCTTTTTAATATTTGTCATAAGCCTTCCTTTAATATCCTCCATTAGCAATTCTCTTATGATAATTTTATTTTTATTATTCTGGGGAATATTTAACCTATTTGTAGGAAGCTATGTTCCATTTTATACAAGCATTATGCCAAAGCTTATCCCCAGCCATCAAAGGGGTCGTATTATGGGTTTTGCGGGTGGCTTTGGTAATTGCATAGCTGTTTTAGCTTCAATACTAATTGGGATTATTCTAAGCAAAATTGCATATCCGTACAATTATACCCTGATCTTTGGTATAGGTACTATTATACTTCTCCTTGATGTTTTAGATTTTCATTTTATGGTGCATGAACCACCAGATAAGATTCAGTCTAAAAATATTAGCTACTTAAAATACATTATGGAGATTCCTAAGGTGCTAAAGGAGAACAAGAGGTTCTCCCAAATGGTTCTAGGCTTCAGTTTTTTTATAGTAGCAGTAATTAGCTTAACCTATTACAGTCTTTATGCAATAAGAGTTTATCATGCGGGAGCCAGAGAAATTGCTATATTTACAGCTATATCAATGATAATAAATACCTTATCAAGCTTAGCCTTTGGAATTATAGCCGATAGATATGGGTATAGATACGTATTACTATTTTCAGCCCTTTTTGGAGTTTTAGCAGGTATATTCATACTTCTTTTAAATGGTTTACTAATAATATATATTGCGTTTGCCCTAAGTACTGCCTGTCTTTGTGGTTATAATCTTAGTAACAATATGCTTATAATTAAAGAAAGCCCAAGAAGTGAGCTTCCCATCTACATAAGTGTAAATTTAATGATAACCCTTCTTATATCTTCTTTGACCTTACTAATATCTGGAGTTATAATTGACAAACTATCTTTCACTCCAATATTTGTATTATCACTAATATGTAGTTTAGGAGCTTTAATAACTTTTATTAACTATAAAAATGAGCCAAATCATATATGATCTGGTTCATTTTTTATAATAATTAGAAATTAAATATTCCACCATACTATCATAACTTTGGATGCCCTTCTCCTCACCGTTTGATTTTAAATAAGCATTATTAATTCTTTCCTGGAGCTTTTGAACTTTCCCATTATACTTAGACCACAGTTTACTTTCAAACTGCAAATCTTTTTTAACTCCTAAGGAATAGTTCTTTATTAAAGCTCTATAGTCTACCTTGTTTGCATCATATAGAGCATTGGAGGAATATATGAGAGCCATCATAGTCCCAGAATATTGAAAATTCACATCTTCACTTGCCATTGATGTTATGTAGGCTATATAATTTGCCTCCTCCTCCCTTGCAAAGCCTTTTTCATGGGCTATTTCATGTTCACAAGTGGAAGGCAGCATAAAATCTGCATCCTTTATATTAATGTTTGCTTCTCCTGTAAAGGGAATGTAAATTCCAGTAATACCACCATAAGATAGAGCTTCCGATAACAAAACTGGTTTAGGATAAACATTTATACCACCTAAAAATGGGTATTTTTTAGCTGCTGCAATATATCCCAAACTCGCTCTATCTCGTATGCTTTTGTAGCCTCCCTTTATTGTCATAACTCCATTTTTGTCCTCATCTACTAGTTTCCTCAGTTCATTAGCTCTAGAAGCTAAGGAATCACAAAGCTTATAAAGCTCCTTTTCATCATACTTTCTTAGCTGGAGATTTAAGATTTTATCTAAGGTAAGCCGATCATAATTAAAACCCCACAAAACCATAAAAAGAATATATATTATACTTAAATATACCCCAAGGTTTAACAGTCCATTAACACATTTTTTTCTGATATGTATAACAAATTTAATAATAAGTATTAGTAATAGAGCTACTAAAATCAGTACTAATACTTCTCCCAGCGAAAAGGGTATCATATTTGTTACACTTGTTAAAGCTTCTCTAGCGATTTTATTTATACCTCTGGAATAATATTTATCTACAAAGCCTGGATAATATCTTAATATGATATTTATAATAAAAATGAATAAACCCAAAACAATAATATAAAGTTTTTTTCTCCTATCTAACATTTTAGCTCCTATTTAATCTTTTATATGAATTATATTGTTTATATCAATTAACTTCAATTTTTTCTTGTTATAATTATTATAGACTAAAAAGTTTGCATCTTTAAATCAATTAATGATGCAATTTAATTCAGTTGAATTTATATTAAATGAGGTGTTATTAATGATTTGTAATGAAAATAAAGTTAAAGCTAAGGATGGAACTAATATTTTTATTAGATGTTGGCAACCTGAAGGAATTATAAAGGCAGTAGTTTGTTTAGTTCATGGATATGGAGAACATAGCAACCGATATATTACGGTTGCAGAAGCCTTGACTTCTGAAAATGTAGCCTTAATAGCCTTTGATTTAAGAGGTCATGGCCTTTCATCGGGGAAACGAGGTCATACCCCTACTTATGAACATCTTATGATGGATATCACCATGATTTTAGATGAAGCTAAAACTTTATATAAGAATATCCCAATATTTTTATATGGTCATAGTATGGGAGGAAATCTTGTATTAAACTATGTACTTAGAAACAATCCATGTTTAACGGGTGTTATCGTTACCAGCCCTTGGCTTGGTTTAGCCTCTCCCCCCTCTAAACCTTTATTGTTTCTTGTTAAAATTATGTCAAAAATTTATCCTAGCTTTGGAATAAAAAACAAAATGGATATAACCCACTTAAGTCATGACATTAAAAATAATAGTGATTATAAAAATGACCCTCTTGTTCATAATTTTATAACCACAAGACTTTTTACATCCATTCAGAGCTCTGGTATCTGGGCTATAGCTAATTCCTCAAATTTTAATAAGGACCTTCTTTTAATGCAAGGGAGTGAAGATCATATAACCTCTTTAAATGCAACAAAAGACTTTGCAAGTAAAATCAGATCAGGTATAACCTTTAAAATATGGGAAGGAATGTACCATGAAATTCACAATGAACTTGATAAAAAATATGTTCTAGACTATATGGTCTCTTGGATCAAAGAAAGGCTCTGATTGTTTTAACTTAAGGAGAAAAATGTTTAAAAAAGAAAACAGAACTTGGCTTATATTTATACTAGTTTATATTTTTACTTATATGTGCAATGCAATCTATGGCACATATATTCCCGTCTATTTGAGCGGTATTGGCTATAATAAAACTTCCATTGGAATTTTGTTGTCTTTAGCTCCTATTATTGCAATAATTGTCCAACCTGTATGGGGAATATTAGGTGATAGAGCTAAAGCAAAAAATACAATATTATATATATTAATACTAGGAAGCACAATGTCAATACTACTTTTCAAATTGTCTACAGGCTTTATATTTTTGTCTGTAGCCATAACTATATTCACCTTTTTCCAAACCTCCATAAATCCAATGACTGATGCCATCACCTTAGAGTATTCCTATAGCAGGAAATGGAAGTTCGGTTATATACGGCTTGCAGGAACCCTAGGTTTTGCTTTAATGTCTGCCTTATCTGGAATGCTTCTTGCTAAGGGTGTAAGCAGAATATTTTACATTTATTTTGACTTAGGGATAACATCCTTAGCTTTAGCTATTTTTCTGCCAAAGGTAAAGGGACATCAGACCAAAGCAAAAAGAGTTCCAGTTTGGGTTTTACTAAAAGATAAAAAACTTTTATTATTAATAATTTTTTCATTGATTCTTCAAATTACTATAAGTTATTTTGGTACCTTCTTTGGTATTTATTATCAACAACTTGGAGCAAACGGGAAACTTCTTGGCTGGGCATATTTTATCTCCAGCTTTAGTGAAGTGCCTTTTTTATTATTTTCCCATAAAATATTGAAAAAAGTAAAACCAGAACATGCTTTAATTTTTGCTGGAATAACCGCTGCAATTCGCTGGATTATTCTTGGTACCGTTTCAAATATATATATCATTCTCGCATCCCAAGTAATGCATGGCTTAGGCTTTATAATAATAATGGTCACATTAGCTTTGTATATAAACGAGCATGCTCCACAAGAGCTAAAAGCATCCGGTCAAGCCTTAATAGGCTTGGTAAACGCTGGAGCTGCTAAAATCATTGCTAGCTTACTAGGAGGCTATTTAAGCGATAGTTTTGGTATAAGACAAATGTTTATATATAATTCTATACTTGTTGTTATAACTGTTTTAACTTTTGGATTTATATTTTATAGAAATGGTAGAAAGCTAATCTAAACTTCATAAAAGATTGTTAAATAGATTTATTACCTTTTTCTAATGCGGTTAAGCCGGTTCTAACCATTTCTTTTATTCCATAAGGACTTATGATCTCAATAAAATTCGATATTTTGTCCTCAGTACCCGTTATTTCAATAATAGCGATATCTCTTGTCATTTCAATAATACTAGCCCTAAATACATTTACTACTTCTATAATATTAGTTCTATTTTTCCCGATTCTTATTTTAATTAAGGCTATTTCCCTGTAGATTGCTTCATCCATAGATAGTTGTACAATTTTAATAACGTCTACAAGCTTATTTAGCTGTTTATTAATTTGTTCTATAATAGCTTCATCCCCACTAACTACTATAGTAATACGAGAAACATCTAGATTTTCTGTGACACCAACAGTTAAACTGTCTATATTATAGCCTCTTCTGCTAAATAATCCGGATACCTTACTAAGTACTCCAGAACGATTTTCAACTAACACAGAAAGAATATATCTATTCAAATTGATCAACTCCAATCATTTCAAAGTACCTTCCTCCGGGTCCACCACAAGTTCAAGTAGGAAAGCCGTTTCGCAGCTAATAGCTTCTGAAAATGCTTCTTCTAATTCACTTTCTTTATCTACCCTTCTACTTTTAATTCCATAGGCCTCAGCTAGTTTTACAAAATCAGGATTACTGCTTAAGTCTATACCAAAAGGATTGTTATATTTACTAGCTTGAATTTCCCTAACCATTCCAAGGCAATTATTATTGAGTAATACTATAATTATAGGTATATTACATTGTTTAAGAGTTCCAAGTTCTGAAAGGCTCATCTGAAACCCTCCATCACCTACAAATAAAACCACTCTCTTAGCTGGTGCACCAAGCTTAGCTCCTATGGCCGCTGGTAAGCCATATCCCATTGTTCCAAGACCTCCAACAGTAAGAAACTTCATTTTATCTCTTATTTTAAAATATCTAGCCGTCCATATTTGATTTTGACCTACATCCGTAAGTATTATTGAATCCTCTTCTAACTTCTCGGATAAAAGCTTAATTGCTGCTTTTGCATTAATATATCCTTCCTTTGCTTTAGGCGCAATTTCATTAATTTTGTAGGTTAATATTTCATCAATCCAAGCTTTAGTATCAAGGGGATCAATATCTTCATTTAATTGCTTTAATATGTCTTTTGCATCTCCAACTACAGGAAGCACAGCATTAAAGTTCTTTCCAATCTCTGCTGGATCTATATCTATATGAATTATTTCAGTTTTATCTAATAGGCTTTGACCACCAACGGTTCTATCTCCAAGCCTTGTACCTATAAGTATAACAACATCTGAATGAGAGAGTGCTCTATTGGCATAAGAAAAGCCATGGGAACCGATTAACCCAATATAGTGGTAATCATCATTTGATAGACAATCCTTACCCATTAAAGTATGAACTACCGGTATATTAGACTTTATTACAAATTCTCTAAACTCTTCAGTAGCTCCAGATAAAGAAACGCCACCACCAACACAGATTATAGGTTTCTTACTTTCTTTAATTTTTTCTACAATTCTCATAATCTGTAGCTTATGTCCAATAGCCTTTGGTTTATATCCTCTAATATTAACTTCCTCTGGATAGCTAAAATCAATATCCAGCTCCTGAATATCCATAGGAATATCTATAAGAACAGGACCTGGCCTTCCAGTGGCTGCTATATAAAAGGCTTCTTTAAAAACCCTTCCTATTTGCTTTTCATCTTTAATTAAATAGTTGTGTTTTATATATGAATTAGTTGAACCGGTTATATCTGCTTCTTGAAAGGCATCCTTACCTATAAGGGTAGTATTCACCTGTCCGGATATGATAACCATAGGTATTGAATCCATATAGGCGGTTGCTATACCTGTTATCACATTTGTAGCTCCTGGCCCAGAGGTTACAATGCAAACCCCGGTCTTGCCAGTTGCTCTAGCATATCCACTGGCACAGTGGGCTGCTGCTTGCTCATGTCGTACTAAGACATGCTTTATATTAGAATTACTAATTTCCTCATAAATGGGTGCCACCGCAGCTCCTGGATAACCAAAAATTATTTCAACATTTTCCGAAGTCAAACATTGCACCACCGCTTTTGCAACCTTCATTTAATCCCCACCCTTTTAATGTTTTATCAACTAATATATCATAGGACCTCTCCTATGTCAAATAATCTGTACACGTACATTCCTAATTAATAATGAAGCAGGCCATAGCTAGTATCAAATAAACACTTATAAGCTGAAGCCCTTCAAGATAGTTAGATTCCCCATCATAAGCTACCTTATTTGCTATAACCGCCGCTAAAATAAGAGCGGTTAATTCATATTTATTAAAAATTAATGCCATAGGAGTGTATAACAAACTAAGAATTATTAAAACTGGAGTGACGAAAAGAATTATTTGAAGGCTTGAACCTATGGCTATTTCTACTGATATATCCAATTTATTTCTAAAGGCAGCTACAACTGCAGTGGAGTGTTCAGCAGCATTCCCAATTATCGGTATAATAATTAATCCTACGAAGAGCTTACTTAAATTAAGTTCTTTGGTCATAGGTTCTATACATTTAACTAATAAATTACTTTCAATAGCTACGAATAAAGTAGCAACGGAAAGTATAGCAATGCTTTTATTAAGGCTCCATTTCCCATTAACAGCACTATGCTCTGACCCAAGAATATCCTTATGCGAATGAAAAGAAAAATATAAGTTACACAAATAAATTATAAAGAGTATTATTGCAATAAAAACGCTTAGATTTTCATACTTGATTGGATTTGTATCAGTAACTCCTATATTATTTGTAAAAACTGCTGGTATTATCACTGCTATAATAGCAACTGTTAACATTCCAAGAGACATATTTATGCTATGAATTGAAAATTTTTGAGTTTTATATTTTATCCCTCCTACAAACATGCTAAGTCCTAATACCAATAAAATATTGCCAATTATTGAACCGGCAATAGATGCTTTTACTACCTCAAGGAGTCCTTCTCTTAGGGCAAAATAAGCTAGTATAAGTTCTGTTGCATTTCCAAAGGTAGCATTCAAGAGTCCCCCGACTTTGCTTCCAAAGAAGTTTGATAGTTCTTCAGTTGCTTCCCCCATAAGACCTGCAAGTGGAATAATAGCTAAAGCAATAGTTACAAATTTTATTAATGGACTTACATTGGTAAAGGATAAAATAAATGAAATTGGTAAAAAAATTAATAAATAATAGAATTTGTTCATGCACTCACCTCATATATATACATTATAACAATGTTACCTAATTACTATTATTAATGCAATAGAAAAACTCTATGCTAATATGAGATTTTAAATAAAGGATGATATAATATTATGAAAAATAAAAAAAACCCTTTAAGTAAATTAATAGTCATTGTAGTTTTACTATCTCTTGGCTTAGGTTTTTTTATAGCATATAGCTTCCTTAAGCCTCCTAATAAAAATCAAATACCTTATACAATTATTAACTCCACCGATTCCTCTGAAAAATTTATATCTAAGGAAACACTAGTTAAAGATATAAAGATATCTCAAAAGCTAATAACAACTGAAATTGATTTAAAGGATACTGAAGTAATAGACGATAGTTGGGGTAATTTGGATATTTTTAAAAAATATCAGAATATCTATTTTTATGGAAAAGGTGTTTACACCCTAGATCTTTCCGTACTTAAAGCAGAAAATATAATAGTTAATACAGAAAATAATACAATATCTCTTAATTCTCCTAGGCCAACGGTAGATATGATAGTTATCGACGAAAATAAAACTGAATATACCTCAACAGAAACTGGTCTACTTCGTTTTGGTAACATAAAGCTTAGTCCAGAAGACAATCAACTTTTGACCACCCATGTTAAGAGTAAAATGAAAACGATGATGGAAGAATCCATTAATTACCAGGTAGCAGAGGAAAATACTAAGACTGTATTAAAGAATCTTGTTAATAGTGTTTTAAAAAGTAACAATAACTTAAAGATAGAAATTAATATAGGTAAATAATAAAATAAATTTTGAATAAAAATATCATTTTTTTACCTTCTCGTTAATAAAATATTTAGTAGAAGGTGGGGGTAAAAGAATGAAATGTTTATATTACATAAAAATGCTTTTATTATTTTCTATAATTATTTTTCCTCTCTCTTTAGGGTTAATAAAAGGAGATTCTAAGACCTACAAAAAGAATCTAATCAAAAATTATGTTTTTACTATAAGTTATATAGATAATAGTTCTTCAAATTCCATCATAAATTTTTCCTTTACTAAACCTCCTTATGATAAAAACAAGCATTACAGTATTAATGATATAGGCGATGCTATAATCTCGATACAGGAGGATTTAAATAAATTTGGTTATAATCTTACTGTGGATGGACTATTTAGTAACTCCACTTTTTTTGCAGTACTTAATTTCCAAAGCAAATCTTCTATAGATGCTGACGGCATAGTTGGAGCTTCTACTTTTACTATTCTTGAAGGACCTGTTGATAAGAATTTAATGTATTCACCTAGAATTGTGTCTGATGAGACCATATCCAAGGATTATGAAGCTTCTATAGAAAGCTTTATAAATTCTGGTAATATAACTAGTAAAACTCCTTATTATATATATGTGGATACCCTATCTACTAAGGTTAATATATTATGTAGCTATGACGGAGCCTGGCATTTAATTAAGTCAATGAGTTGTTCTGTTGGAGCTACCTCTACCCCTACCGTAAAGGGTCATTTTGAAATTCAAGGAAGGGGTCCTATGTTTCGTGTTTCTTCAAATATGATTTGCGAATATTTTACACAATTTTATGGTGGCTACTTATTTCATACAGTGCTCCTTGATAATAATGGTAATATTATTGATGGAAGGTTAGGAGAACATATATCCCATGGTTGCATCAGACTTTCCATAGCAGATGCTAAATTTATAAATTATAACATTCCCTCAGGCACTTCAGTCTGGGTCAAATAAATCTTTTGTAATAGGAGCTATCCTTTTGGATTCCCATATCAATACCTTAAGAAACTTTTAAGAAATTTACTCAATTATTTGTAATTATTTCGAATTATAATTTAATTATAATTTAATAATGATTTAGGAGATTACAAATGAAAAAATTTCTAGGATTAGCTTTTTTACTAATTATACTTATAATATTTAATTTAAAGGTAACACATTTCTTCATCCCTAAAATTGAAACAAAAATCAATAATCTTGTAGATACTAGCCTGTATCATTCTAATTTCAATAGCAAACTATATAACTTTCTAATAAATAAAGATAATAGGATTAAGGTTTACAATAGTGCAGTAAACCTTAATAATAATGCGTCCAGCAATAGTTGTGTGTTTTTTATAAGTGAAGTTTTAAGAGAAAATAATTATTCTATATCTGAAGATACAGCTAATACAGAAACTTTAATTGAAAAGCTTTCAAAGAAAAGCTGGAAGAAAGAACTGGATTATCGTAAAATGAAACCTGGAGACATATGCTTTACAACGGATGAAAAAGGGAGAAAAAATGGAATACCCAGCCACACCTATATATTCATGAACTGGGTTACTGAGGGAAAATATGATTTTGCTATGGTATGTGATAATCAAGCAAAGGATTACGGAAATCTTATTTACCATAAAAGAAATATCAATTTCAAATATTCTCTCAACGGTAAAGAAAAGGATGGCTTTAGCTTCTTTATGTATATGCTATAATTTAATTGTACACTTGTGCGATTTTTGGGGGGTAAGAAAAATGCTTCAATATAATGTGTTGGTAGTAGATGATGATACGGAAATAAAGGATGCTATTGAAATTTATCTTAAGAATGAAGGTATAAAGGTATTGAAGGCAAGTAATGGTATCGAAGCCTTAGATATAGTAAGGAATCAAGAAATTCATCTTATATTGATGGATATAATGATGCCTAAAATGGATGGTATAAAAGCAACCTTTACCCTAAGACAGGATAGGAGCATACCAATTATAATGCTATCTGCAAAATCTGAGGATACCGATAAAATCCTTGGTCTTAATATTGGTGCAGATGATTACATAACAAAACCCTTTAACCCTTTAGAGCTTGTTGCTAGAGTTAAATCTCAATTGCGCCGGTATATAACCCTTGGCAAATATAAAAATTCTGATGATGAAATAGTTATTAGAGGTCTAAGATTAAATAAGAGCTCTAAGCAAATATATGTGGAAGATGAAAGTTTTAAGCTTACACCTACCGAATACAAAATTCTTGAATTACTAATGGAAAATAGCGGAAGAGTATACTCCATTGATGAAATTTATGAGAAAGTCTGGGGCGAAAACTGCTTTAATGGTGATAATACCGTCTCTGTTCATATAAGAAGAATTAGAGAAAAAATAGAGATAAATCCGAAGGATCCGAAATATCTAAAGGTGGTGTGGGGTATTGGCTATAAAATTGAAAAATAGATATAAAGTTTTACTTCTAATCCTAGCAGCCTTTTCTTTAGCTATTTGCCTTCTATTTGGAAATAATATAATAAGCAATAAAAAATTTCTATTTAAAAATCCTTATTTCCAAAGCAATCAATTTGAAGCTCATGTTGCTGATTATGTAGAAACACTTCGCGTGCTTTTATCAGATTACACAAACCAAGGAAATAGTAATCTAGATGATTATCTCGCCACAGATTCAGAAAAATATAGCGATTTAAAGACCCATCTGCTAATGTTTTCAGAGCTTAGATATTATTACAAGGATAAAATTAATAATATTTCAACTAATATTAGCAACTTAACAACTATAGATAGCTATTTAAAAAATAACACTTTATATACCTTGACTATTCCATCGAATTCAAACAATACCATTTTCAATTACGCAAATGTTTTGTTTGAAGCAGCGGGCTCTACTCTCTATGTTGTTGTTCCAACGTCCTATAAGGGATCAAATATTATTTCTTCTGATTACAAGTATTTCTCATCAATAAATAATAGAATAAACAAGGAGTTCTTTCTTTTTATACTTTTTCTTATAATACTTATTTTTATACTCTATATACTTAAACATACTGGGTATATAAATCAAATTGGAAGATGTCTTGTAAAAATTCCTGCTGATTTAGATGCCCTAGGATTAATTATTATTATTTATTTATTGTATATGATTATAAATCATACAACTTTTTTCTACTTGCCAATAACCATTCCTCAAGTAGAAATCTTAATATTTATTATATTTTTAACTTTACCTTTGATGCTTTTATCTTTTAATCTATTTTACCAATTATTAAGCTTGCCAAGAGAGGAGTGGATTATGATGACATTAGTTCATAAGTTTCATAATTCAATAATTGCTTGCTTACTATATCCTATAAACTTACTTAAGTTAGTATCCTTACTTCTTATAACCATGATATTTGGCGCTTTTATAAAAACCACCTACTATAACCTTTCTTTTTTGCATAATATATTTATAGATATTATGCTTATCCTTATTTATTTTATATTCATTGGTTACTTTTTTATCAGGGATCTAGCCTCTTTTTCTAAAATATTAAAAGGGACAGAAAACATTGTTTCAGGAAATATGGATAGTAGTATAGAGCCTATTCCAGGTAGGTTTATGTCAAAGCTAGCCACAAATATAAATAATATTAAAACAATTTCTAGAGAATCATCTGAGAATATGATGAAGAGTGAAAGACTAAAATCAGAGCTAATAACTAATGTTTCCCACGATTTAAAAACTCCTTTGACTTCTATAATAAATTATGTGGATTTACTAAAAAAAGATGTTTCACTTGAGGAAAAAGAAAAATATATATCTATATTAGAAAAAAAGTCTAACAGATTAAAGGTACTCATAGAGGATCTGTTTGAGGCCTCAAAACTAACTAGCGGTGCAATTGATTTAAATATTGAAAAAATCGAAATAACCTCAGTGTTAAAGCAGGCTCTAGCTGAATTTGAAGATAAAATTGCTGCTTCCTCCTTAGAATTTAAAATTGAATATCCAAAAGATAAAATATATTTAAACCTTGATGGCAAGAAGACCTGGAGAGTTTTAGAAAACCTTATCTCCAATGCTTTAAAGTATTCCATGGAAAATACCAGAGTATATATGAATTTTATAGTGGATATTAACTCTGTAAAAATAATAATAAAAAATATATCCAGCTACGAAATGGATTTTGATACAACTGAGATATTTGAAAGATTTAAAAGAGGTGATAAATCTAGAAGCAGTGAAGGTTCTGGCCTTGGTCTTACCATTGCAAAAAGTATAGCAGAAGCAATGGGAGGATCCTTAGAAATACAAATTGATGGAGATCTGTTTAAAGCTATTTTGGCTTTTACCAATCTAATATGAACAGGGACATACCTAATGTCATTAAGTTAAGAAAAATTAAATAAAACTCTCTTTAGAGTAGTATGCAAAAAATGCACCCTGCTCTTTTTTTT
>Ga0209125_1000804_pt1 | contig 35714 bp, 24 predicted proteins | sample BarGraIncub1131A_FD_184503 | JGI IMG/M metagenome (GOLD analysis project Ga0209125, IMG submission 184503) | Arctic peat soil microbial communities from Barrow, Alaska - Barrow Graham LP Incubations 11-31A (SPAdes) (version 2) | ecosystem: Environmental > Terrestrial > Soil > Wetlands > Peat... | reverse complement strand
AGGTCCTGATCAACTCGGTGAACGGCGAGGAGAAGAGCCTGCTCGCCGTGCTGCCGCTGGCCAGGAAATACGGCGCCGCCCTGGTCTGCCTGACGCTGGACGAGACCGGCATCCCCGCCTCGGCGAAGGGGAGGGTCGCCGTGGCCGCCCGAATCGCCGCGCGCGCCGAGGAGATCGGCCTGAAGCGGAGCGACCTGGTGATGGATTGCCTAGCCCTCACCGTCAGCGCGGAACAGCGTGGGGCGCTGGTCGCCCTGGAGGCGATCCGGCAGGTTCGCGAACAGCTCGGCCTCAACACGGTGCTCGGCGTCAGCAACATCTCCTTCGGCCTGCCGGCCCGTCCGCTGATCTCCTCGACCTTCTTCTCCATGGCGATGGCGGCCGGACTCAGCGCGGCGATCGTCAACCCGAAGGAGGCCCCCATGCTGGCCGCCTGGCGGGGTGCCATGGTCCTCCTGGGGCGCGACCCCAACGCCGGCGCCTACATCGCGGCCTACAAGGGGGTGGTGGCCGAATCCACCGCCCCGGCCTTAGCCGCGCCCCAAGGGGTGCGGGGGCAACTCGCCAAGGCGGTGATCGACGGGGAACTCGAGATGGTGACCGGCCTCGTGGAGGCGGCGCTCGCCGAGGGGCTGACCCCCATGGAGATCAGCTCCGAGGCGCTTCTCATGGGACTTGAGGAGGTGGGACGGCGCTTTCAGAGCGGGGCCTTCTTCCTCCCCCAGGTGATGCTCTCTGCCGAGACCATGAAGGCGGCCTTCGCCCGCCTGAAACAGGAGCTGTCCGGGGGAGGGCTGGCGAGCCTCGGGAAGATCCTGATGGCGACCGTCGAGGGGGACATCCACGACATCGGCAAGAACATCCTGGTGACGCTCCTGGAAAACCACGGCTTCGAGGTGATCGATCTCGGCAAGAACGTCCCGGCGCAACGCATCCTTGAGGAGGCGCGGGCGCACCGGGTGGACGCCGTAGGCCTCTCGGCGCTCATGACCACCACCATGGCGCAGATGGAGAAGGTGGTGCGCCTCTTGAAGCAGGAGGGGGTCAAAAGCTTCACCATGGTGGGGGGCGCCGTGGTGACCCAGGAGTACGCCACCGAAATCGGCGCGGACCTGTACGCCAAGGACGCCATGGAGGCGGTGGCCCTGATCAAGAAACTGCTGGCAAAATAGGGATTTTTCCCGGTCGGCGGCACGGGAGCGGGGCGCAAGTAATATCGCTTGCAACGCCGCGCCCCCTGTGCTAATTTGCAAAGGTACGTCATTTGACGTAGAGGTGGCCGTCTATGGTGGTAGGTTTCAATCACAACATCATGTACAAAGGGGAGCAGTTCCACGTGCAGACCGAGGACAGCGGTCTTGCCAACCCCAATATCGTGACACTGCTCTATCGCGGCGGCACCATCCACTGCTCCAAGAAGACCAGCTACGCCGACATCATCAAGGTGGAACAGCTGGAACTGGTGGTGGAATCGATCATGAAAGAGCAGCACAAGGATATGATGCGGCGGCTTAAGTCCGGCGAGTTCGACGCGCGACTTTTCCCACCCGCATCCTCCATCCCGTCCCAGAACGAACCCCCGGTACTCCTCCCCAAGCGGAGCCTGGATGAGGTGATCCTCGATTACCTGATCACGGGCGAAGAAAAACAAACGCCATCCTGAAAGGAAACTTCGTGAAAGAAAAGATTGCAGAGCTGGAAGAAACGGCGAGGCAGCTGCGCGTTGCCATCGTGAGGACGCTGCACAAGTCGCAGTCAGGTCACACGGGGGGATCGCTCTCCGCCATCGACATGATTTGCGCCCTTTATTTCCACAAGATGCGCCACAACCCCGAGGATCCCGCCTGGGACGGCAGGGACCGTTTCGTGCTGAGCAAGGGTCACGCGGCCCCGGCGCTCTACGTGACCCTCGCCAAGGCCGGCTACTTTCCGGCCGAGGACCTGATGATGCTGCGCCGGCTGGGCAGCCACCTGCAGGGCCACCCCGACAGCAAGGTAACCCCCGGGGTGGACGTCTGCACCGGATCGCTCGGCCAGGGACTCTCCATGGCGAACGGCATGGCCCTCGGCCTCAAGCTGGACGGCAAGCCGAACCGGGTCTACGCGGTGCTGGGCGACGGCGAGCTGCAGGAGGGTCAGGTCTGGGAAGCGGCCATGGCCGCCGGACATTACAAGAGCGACAACCTCTGCGCCCTGATCGACGCCAACGGCCTGCAGATCGACGGTTTCGTGGAAAAAATCATGAACGTCGCCCCCATCGCCGAGAAGTTCCGTTCCTTCGGCTGGAACGTGATCGAGATCGACGGCCACAACATGGTCGAGATCGTCGCGGCGCTCGACGCCGCCGAGGCGCACCAGGGAGCGCCCAGCGCCATCGTCGCCAGGACCGTGAAGGGGAAGGGCGTTTCCTTCTTCGAGAACAAGGCGGCCTACCACGGCGTGACCCCCAACGACGAGGAACTTCCCCGTGCGCTCAAGTGTCTGGGATGTTTCGACTAGAGACCTAAAAAAGACAAGGAACCGATTATGATAGCAACTAGGGACGCATACGGGGAGACGCTGGCGGAGCTTGGCGCCGAGAACGACAAGATTGTGGCGCTGGACGCGGACCTCTCCGGCTCCACCAAGACCGGCCTCTTCGCCAAGAAATTTCCCGAGCGCTTTTTCAACATGGGAATCGCCGAGGCCAACATGGTCGGCACCGCCGCCGGGCTCGCCTCGGTCGGCAAGGTTCCCTTCCTCTCCACCTTCGCCATCTTCGCCGCGGGGCGCGCCTGGGAGCAGATCCGCCAGGCCGTCGCCTATCCCAAGGCGAACGTGAAGATCGTCGCCACTCACGGTGGGGTCACGGTGGGCGAGGACGGAGGCTCGCACCAGTCGGTGGAGGATATCGCCATCATGCGCGCTATCCCGAACATGACGGTCATCGTCCCCGCTGACGGCGAGGAGACCAAGGGTGCCATCCGCGCGGCGGCGGCCTACAAGGGGCCGGTCTACGTAAGGCTCGGCCGCAACAAGGTTCCCAATGTCTTCCCGGCTGGGCACCGCTTCGAGATCGGCAAGGGGAGCCAGTTGGCGGACGGTACCGACCTCACCTTCGTGACCACCGGCCTCATGACCGCACAGGCGCTGATCGCGGCCGAGCGTCTCAAGGCCGAGGGGATCTCCGCCAGGGTGCTGCACATCGGGACCATCAAGCCGCTGGACAAGGAACTCGTGCTGCAGGCCGCCCAGGAAACCGGCGCCATCATCACCGCCGAGGAGCACTCTGTTGTGGGAGGCCTGGGTGGAGCCGTCGCCGAGTTCCTTTCCGAGGAGTGTCCCACGCTCATGAAAAGGGTCGGCATCTACGACCGGTTCGGTACCTCCGGCAAGTCCGAGGAGCTTTTGAAGTATTTCGGGCTCAACGCGGAGACCCTCGTCATAGAGGCCAGGGAGATCGTTTCGAGGAAAAAATGACCAGGAGCCTCCTCAGATCCAGGGCCGGCTTCACCTATGTCACGGCGCTCGTGATGGTGGTGATCATGGGGATCATGCTCGCCCAGGGGGCTCAGGTCTGGAGCACCAGGATGCAGCGGGAGCGCGAGGTGGAGCTCATCTTCCGTGGTACCCAGATTAGGGACGCCATGCGCCGCTGGTACAACAAAAAGGTTGTCGCCGGGGCGCTGGTACCTGCGTCGACAACCACGACAGCCAGGGGAAACCTCCCGGAGCTGAAGGCGCTGGTCACGGATCCCAATATGCTCTCCAAGGTGCACTTCCTGAGGCCGTCCAACCTGGTCGACCCGATGACCGGGAAGGATTGGGCTATCATCAAGAATCCCACCACCCAGCAGATCATCGGCGTGGCGAGCAGCAGCGAGGCGCAGCCGATCAAGCAGGCCAACTTCTCGTTCGATCTGATGCCGGCGGATTTCGAGGGGAAGAAAAAGTACAGCGAATGGCAGTTCATCTACGACCGTGTCCCCGCGCCCGGCGCCATCGGCGGCGGGGTCACGGGCCTCAAGACCACCACGAGCCCCACAGCCAAAACCGCGCCATAGCATCAACAGCAACCCGCCTTAACCGGAGGCCCCCTGATTTTCAACAGCCTGACCACGAGGGTTATCGTCATCTCCATCTGCCTGCTCGTTTTCGGCATCGGGACCTTCGCCTTCCTGACGCTGCGGCGCGAGCAGATGCAGCTCATCGATTCGGCCCGCGAGAGCAGCGAACTCCTCCTCAACACCATAGAGCGCAGCATCTACAACTCCATGCGGATCGGGAACACCGAGGACGTGCAGTCGATCCTGGAGATGGTCGGCCAGAACGAGAAGCTGGTCGGCGTCAGGATCTTTCATCCCCACGGCGTGATCCTCAAGTCCGCCCAGCAGGGGGAGGTGGGTCACCCCGTGGACGAGCGCGATTTCAAGCTCTTTCTGGACAACAAAAGGGAAGGGGTGTTCAACCTGGCTGGCCACGGCGAGGTGCTCGGCATGGTGAAGCCGATCTACAACGACCGGCAGTGCAACCTCTGTCATGGCTCCAAGAGCCGGATCATCGGTCTGTTGAACGTCAACTATTCCCTGGTGGAGACCAGGAGGCGGATCGTGGAGCTGACCAAGCTCTTCGTCCTCTCCACGGTCGCCATCATCGGCTTTCTCTCCCTCGCTATCTCGCTCGTCATGCTGAAGTTCGTCAAGAAGCCGCTCAGCCGCGTGGCGGAGAACATGGCCAAGGTCGCCTCAGGCGATCTCTCGGTACGAATGACCTCTCACGGCAAGGACGAGATCGCCCGCCTGATCGTCAGTTTCGACTCCATGGTGGGCCGCCTGGACCGGACCAAGAAGGAACTGGATACTTTCCATTTTCAACAGATGGAGCGGGCGGACCGGCTCGCCTCGGTGGGTGAGATGGCGGCGGGAATCGCCCACGAGATCAAGAACCCGCTCACCGGCATTGCCGCGGCCATCACCGTCATAAAGGACGATTTTTCCGCCGAGGACAGCCGCGTCTCCATCATCAACGAGGTACTGGAGCAGATTTCAAGGCTCGACAAGACGGTGAACGACCTGCTTTTCTTCGGCAAGCCGACCGTGGCGGAGCCCGCCTGCACCGACATCAACAGCGCCCTGAGGAAGATTCTCGTTTTCGCCGCCCAGCACCGGGGCTGCAACAACATTGAAAAGCGGCTGGAGCTGGTGGACGGCCTCCCCCCGGTCTACGTCGATCCCAAGCAGATACAGCAGGTATTCCTGAACCTTTTCCTGAACGCGATCCAGGCCATGCAGAACGGAGGCGTCCTGACCGTCCAGAGCGCGCTGGCTCAAAGGGACGGCGTCGACATGATCCAGGTCCGGGTCACCGATACCGGGCAGGGTATACCGCCGCAGATCCAGGAAAAGATTTTCACCCCGTTTTTCACTACCAAGGCCCAGGGGACCGGCTTGGGCCTCGCCATCAGCCACAGGCTGATAGAACTGCACGGAGGCGCGCTTACCGTCCTGAGTGAGGACGGCATGGGGACCACCTTCACGGTGGAACTCCCCGCCTTCGGCCCCGAGGATCAGTGCAAGCTGGTCGATTCCCAATCCCTGGATGTCGGGAACGGCCTTCTGGAAAGCTACGATACCTAGGCCGACCCCGGACTGTACGCACATCACCACCTGAAGGAGTCGCCATGCGCAAGACGAAGATAATGGTAGTGGATGACGAGCATCTGATCCGCTGGTCCCTGGAGCAGAACCTGAAGAAGCAGGGGTACGAGGTCTGCACAGCCGGGACTGGCGAGGACGCGCTTCGGCTCGCCCGCGAGGAGCAGCCGGAGCTGGTGCTCCTCGACTATCACCTCCCCGGCATCAACGGTCTCGAGGTGCTGCAGCGGTTGAAGGAAATCGACGAGGACATCCTGGTCATCATGGTGACCGCGCAGGGAGGCCTGGAAACCGCCATTCACACCATGCGCCACGGCGCCTACGACTACATCAACAAGCCGTTCAACCTGGACGAGATGGCCCTGGTCATCCGAAAGGCCCTGGAGACCTCGGAACTGCGCCGCGAGGTGGTGCAGCTCAGGAGCGAGCACAAGAAGGCCGGCCCGCCCAAGATTCTCGGCAGCTCCAAGCACATGAAGAACGTGCTGGACATGATGGCGAAGGTCGCCAAGAGCGACGCCTCCACCGTGCTGGTGCAGGGTGAGTCGGGGACCGGCAAGGAACTGGTCGCCAAATGGATCCACTACGAATCGGCCCGGGCCGAGAAGCCGTTCGTGGCGATAAACTGCGCGGCGGTCCCCTCGACCCTTTTGGAGAGCGAGCTCTTCGGCCACGAGAAGGGGGCCTTCACCGACGCCAAGACCTCCAAGAAGGGGCTCTTCGAGCTGGCCGACGGCGGGACCGTGTTCCTGGATGAGATCGGGGACATGGAGGTCGGGATGCAGGCGAAGCTGCTCCGCTTCCTCGAGGACAGGACCTTCAGGAGGATCGGCGGGTCCAGCGTGATCTCGGTCGACGTGAGGATCATCTCCGCCACCAACAAGGATCTCCTGAAGGCGATCGAGAAGAAGGTGTTCAGAAACGATCTCTACTACCGGCTCCAGGTGATTCCAATCTTCCTGCCGTCGCTTCGCGAGCGCAAGGAGGATATCCTGGTGCTGGCCAATTACTTCATCGAGATGTTCACCAAGGAATTCAACAAGCCGATCAAGGCGATCTCCAGCATGGCGGAGAAACTTCTCGTGGAGTACAACTGGCCCGGCAACATCCGTGAGTTGAAAAACGTGATCGAGCGCGCCATCATTCTCGGCAACGACGACACCCTGCTTTTGGAGAACCTGCCGCTGGAGATCGTGGCCAAGGCGTCCCAGGTGACCATGCCGATGGCGACTTTCAAGCTGCCGCCCGAGGGGATCGACATCGAGGAGGTTGAGCGGGAGCTGATCAAGCAGTCGCTGGAGATCACCGACTGGAACCAGTCCAAGGCCGCCAAGAAGCTGAACCTCGGCATTGACGCATTCCGCTACAGGATGAAGAAGTTCGGCTTTCTCAAATAGCGTTTAGATCCACAGATAGACAAAAGGCCGGCCCGGGAATTCTCCTCGGACCGGCCTTCTTTGTTTCGGTGGAGCGGAATTGAAAAAAACGAATCAAGGGCTTTTGTCCGCCGATAAAAACGGATAACTGCGGATGAAATCAGGCAAACCGTACGGCAAAGACTTTTTGGGGTAAAAACTTTAAAGATTTGGCTTTGTCTTTATCCGCCGTTATCCGCCGTTATCCGCTGTTATCGGCGGACAACAAGGGGTTGACTGTTTGTTACAGCTTTATCAGCTGATACTCCCTGCTCCCGAGACCTACTTTCTCGGCATGCTCCAACTGCACCTCCCAGTCGATCTCCGGGTGCACGCCGCGGAACTTGTCCCCGCCGGGCTCGAAACCGCTGGTAAGAGCGGTGTCCTGGTTCCCTCGGGCATTGTTTACCAGGTCGGCGCTGGCCTGGTCGAGCGCGACCGGGTCGCAGGAGGCGCAAATCCCGATGTCGTTCACGATGGGCGCGTCCGCGTGGCCGTAACAGTCGCAGGCCGGGGATACCTGGGTGATGAAGTTTAGAAACAGGGTCTTGCCGCTTTTCCCGGAGACGGCGCCCTTGGCGTACTCGGCCATCTTGCGCATGACAAGCGACGAGCTTTCGTTCCACTGGACGTTGATCGCCTTTTGCAGGCAGCTGGTGATGCAGCGGCCGCAACCGACACAGGCGGCCGGATCTATCCGGGCCTTCCCCTCCAGGATCGCGATCGCACCGTGGACGCAGGACTTGAGGCAGATGCCGCATCCGGTGCAGAACTTACCCGCCACCTTGGGCGCCACGGTTGAGTGCTGCTGCATCTTGCCGGTCCTGCTGGCGCACCCCATGCCGAGGTTTTTCAGGGTGCCGCCGAAACCGGTCAGCTCGTGGCACTTGAAATGGGATACCGCCACCAGGGCATCCGCCTCCACGATCTCGGCTCCAATGGAGACCGTCTTCAGGATCTCTCCGTCGATCGGGACATCCACCGCGGTATGCCCACGGAGCCCGTCGCACATGACCAGCGGGGAGCCCACCACCGCATAGGCGAAGCCGTTCTCTATGGCGCAACTTAGCGCGGAGACGGCCTCCTTGCGCTCGCCCGGATACAGGGTTGATGAGTCGGTCAGAAAGGGGCTGGCGCCGCACCCCTTGATCTCCTCCACCACGCGGCGCACGAAGATGGGGCGCACGAAGGTGTGGTTTCCCTTCTCGCCGAAGTGCACCTTCACCGCGACCAGGTCTCCCGGAGAGAGCAGTTGGGCCAGGCCCGCCTCCCGCATCAGCCGGCCGATCTTGCCGAAGAGGTTCTCCCGCGCCCCCGCCCGCATATCGGCGAAAAATACCTTGCTGGACATAAGTTTCTCCCATTGTTTGACAGTTCAATCGTCCCAGATTGTTACCACATATCGGGTTCCATTTCAACCGGTGTCAAGTTTTTCTTGATCTGACCGTAAAATGTGGTATTTATTGGAGAATTAATTCCGGTGAACGGGAGTGCCGATGATTGAATGTGACGAGAGGGAACTCTGGGTTCTGGGACTCGGCGATAAGCTTGACAGAGGGGCCGTGGTCTGCCGTTACCTGGCCGAGGGGGGCTACCGCGCCAGGACGGCCAAGGTGGCCGATCTCACGGCATGCACGCCGCTGGCGATCCTTCTGGACATATCCCCCTGGTCGGACGACGGCTGGGGGATCCTGCTCGCCCTGAAGGGGGACCCGGCTACCCGGAACATCCCGATCCTGCCGATTTACCTGAGTCAGACGGGGAAGGTCGGCGAGGTGTTTCCGGTCGCAGGCTTTTTCACCCTGCCGGTCGACGAGGCGTACCTCTCGGAGAGGCTGCGCCATTTCGGGCTCACCGACGAGTCCGAGGATTACGACCTGCAGGTCATGCTGGTCTCGCGCAAGGGCGAGGAACTGGTGGCGCGCACCATCGGCTCTCTCGGCTTCGAGCTGGTGAACGCGTATTCCGGGAAAGAGGCGGTGGCGCTTGGCACCATCATCCGCCCCTACATGATCTTCTGTTCCCTGATGCTCCCCGACATGGCGGCGTTCGAGCTTTTGGAGCGTTTCAGGCTTTACCCCCAGACGCGCAATATCCCCTTTTTCGTGCTTTTGAAGGATGCCATGAAGGAAGGGGAGCGCGTAGCCATGAGCCGCGGGGTGGAACCGTTGGTCAGGAAGAACCCGCTCTCCAAGGAGGAGTTCCTCGCCTTTTTCAAAAAAGCGAGTAGCTGACCCGGGTTGGTAAGCCGCGCCGCTGGGGCCGCGAGGCAGAGCGCGGCGAGCGTCTGGGAACCAAGCCGGTCAAATTATCTGGGTGCGTCTTTCCTGACGCATGCTGCTTTTCCTCATAGGTGTGCGAGACGCTTTTTGTTACTCCCGCCGCCCGAGTGCGGCATCGGTCCCGTTCAATCAATAGGTTATCCCGGCGTAGAAATCCTGCAGGAACTGACGCTGACTCTTGTCCAGGACCCCCCTCACGTCGATCTCCGATAATATGCGCCAAATAATCCCCAATTCACTGAACACCCGCAGCACGGCCGAAAGTTTGTGTCGGGACACCACTTCGTCGGCTCCCTGGCATCCTTTTGTCAGGTCCTCCGTGAAAATGGATAGCCTGGTGATTTCGTGATGCGTCGCCATGATGGCAATCGGGGTGAATTCCTCATCTGTCGTCATATGCCGTCTCCAGTCCGCTAGCTGTGCGGATCCAGCTCATCTCTGTCCCAAGCATGTTCAATCCTTTTTGGGCCCGACCTACCCGCCCTGCCACTCCGGGCAGGCCTCTTGGCCGGCAGGTGATCGCATGCTGGCATACCTAACCAGCTAGTTTGCAGTCGCCCACTATAGTTTTTCGGCAAAAATGCCCGAAAGTTTAGCGCAAATGTGAATTTAATTTGTGGCGCCAATGATAATGACGGGTTGGCAATGGGAGGAAACCCGAGAGTCTGGCTCTGGTCGGTCTAAAAAGTGGCCGCTGACAAGATTCATATTCTTTTACTATTTCTTTGCAGCCGTCTTTTTCGTTTATTCACCTGGCTGGCGCGCGACTTGGTGCGAGCGGAGAGTAAGCCGATTGTATGTAAATGCGCCTCTCACCTATAGGTGGGGAGGCGCATTTACTCATTAACCTGGTGTGGAAACAACATGGGGAAACCTTACGGCCTCACGATAAGCGGGCGCATCATATCGTGTTCTTCGTGTTCCAGGATGTGACAGTGCCAGACGTACTCGTGGCCACCGGTACCGGTGCGATTGCTTATCGGGACGTGGAACGGCACCTTGGGAAGGTCGAACTTCATGACCACGGTGGTCACCTCGCCAGGGTTCATGCGCACTGTTTCCTTCCACCCTTCCTCATTGGCGTCGGGAGAACGCGCCGGACCGGTGTAGACCGGCGTCCCGTTGAAGTTAGCGACGTCGAAAGGCCGTCGCGATAGGATCTGCACATTAACCAGATGGAAATGGATGGGATAGGTATCCATGGTCAGGTTGCAGATCTGCCAGATCTGGAGGTCCCCAGCTTTCGGAGTCTCGGTCGCGTCGTCCATGAAGCCGCGTCCCCAGGTCGGTAGCCCCTGGTTGTTGACCCCGTTTTGCTGGTTGGTGCCCAGGGTCTGGATCAGGCGGCCGAATTCGTCAAAGTCCTCGTTAAGGGTCAGCACCCTGATCCGGGCAGCCTTTTTGGTGTCGTGCTTGATGACAGCCGGGAGCAGGTTGTTGTACAGGTTGTTGAAAAAGGCTCCCCCCTTGACTGCGAGCGTTTCGAGAATCCCCTTAGCGGCTGGATCGGATCGACCCACCAGTGGTACCAGCCGGAACTGCATAAGGGTTTGCGAGTTGGGCCCCATGCCCGGAATGGTCGAAGGGGCGCCGCCGATCGCGCTCTGATCCGGACCGTTGGTGATGTAGTCGTTACGCGGATCACCTCCGGGGAACGGAGCCGGGGCGTCGCTGTAAAGGATTAGCTTTGCCCCCACGGGGACTTTGGGGAAGTCGATGATAATATCGGCTCGCTCGGCGGGTGCCAGTAGCAGGTTATACCTGATGGCATTGCCGGTGATCGGGTCGAAGGCGAGCTGCACCGGAGGGTTGTTGAGTGTGACCGGGAAGCGGAGGAAGCCGCCCTCGCTGCCGATCTGGATCATGCGTGGGCCGGCCTAGGCGAGATTCGCCTCATACCCGGTGTCGTCCGCGTAGTAGAGCTGCAGGTTGTAAAAGCGCGCCTGGGAACCGTTCAGGATCCTGAAGCGGTAATTCCTTGGCTGCACCTCCAGGAAGGGGTAACAGGTCCCGTTGACCAAAATGGTGTCGCTGAAGAACTCGGGGACCAGGGATACGGGGGCTGGAAGCTCCTTGAGGGGCCCCGCCGGAGGGGCCACGTCAAGACCGTAGTCCCAGCGCCCCTTGCCGTCTAGCTGCGAGTTCTTCTCGTAGAGATAGGGGTACCAGAGGTCACCCCTCTTGCCCCAGCTGTAGTTGGGGTCGGAGCCGTCCACGAAGGTCTTGTCCTGGATGATAAGGGGGATCTCGTTGGAAGGGAGGACGGATGAGCTGATCAGCTTCTTTTCAACGTCGTCCCGGATGATGTAGGCGCTAGCAAGCCCTGCGTAGGCGTTCAGGCGCGTGATCCCCATGGCGTGGTCATGGTACCAGACCAGCCGCGCGCTCTGGTCGTTGGTGTAGAAGTACTCGGCGCTTCCCGGCTCGTTGGCGACGGGGTTCAGGAAGGTCTCGCCGACCGGCCCGTTTCCGGGGGTAAACCAGGCCAAGGGTGCCCCGTCGCTGGTCCAGGGGGTGAAACCGCCGTGCAGGTGGACCGCCGCCCGGTTCACCGGCTGATTGGCTTCGGCACCCATGATGGAATTGTCCACCGGCAGGGGATGCAGATTGGGAAGGTGATTCTTGACCTTCAATTTGACCGGACGTCCTTTCTGCGCGACGATCGCTCCGCCAAGGTAGCGCTGAACCGGTTTCGCGGCGTCCGAATACCCCCAAAGGGAGGTTTCGGGGAGGTCCGGGTGCAGCTGCTGGGTGAACGGGGCCATCTGGATGCTGTAGAAGTCGGTCACCATCCCGGTTTTCGGGTCCCGCGCCGTGTTCGGTGTGAGTGCGGGTATGCCATTCGGCCCGAGCCCGGGGAGGGGCACCACGAATTTACGGATGTTGAGGGGGCTCTGGGCAAAGGCGAAGGCCTTCCCTCTACCCACAAAACGGATCGGCAGCATCAAACCGGCACCAGCCATGGCACTAATTTTGAGAAACTTTCGTCTTGAAATCATGGTACCCTCCTCAGGTCGTAGGGGCGCTTGTTGGCAAACACACATAAATCCGGCAGACTACCTTCTTCCTGTTCACCTCCTTTTAAGCCCCGTAGCAGTTTCCTAGACCGTTACCCCGCGCCGAATGCCATCGTGAATCGGTGAAAAGTCTCGCTCCTGCAGGGGGAAAGCCGGAATGCCCATATGGATGAGCAGAGGTAACCGTACGCGATTTTCATAAACGGTAATTTATCACATTCCTCGCGTTCCGCACCCGACCCCGAGTATTTTGCAACTAACCGATTTATAGCGTTATATTCGAACCCGTCAGGGGTGAAAACATCTGAGCTTCCTATGCTCAATTTTCAAACGAGAAGGCATAGCGCGAATATATCCACGTGTCGCAAGCCTGGAATTCGTTGGCCTCGATTCTCTGAAGGGTCCACCGGTGGATCAGTTTTGGCTGACAGCTCAAACGTGTAATCGCTCTTGTTGACGATTTATCTGACGCGGGGAAATATGGTGAGTTGATCGGAGTAATTCTTTGGGACTAGGAGTGGAGGTGGTGTGGCGTCATATCGGCACAGAATGCAGCGGGTAGTTTTGTAGCCATCCTCTTGAACCAGCTGAGGATTAGAACGAGGCGCGCCTTTCCCCTAGGTGCATTGAAAAATCCTACCGCCGATACCAGCGTTCTGCATATAAATGCAACAGCTATTGGTGATGCGTCTGGCAGTTTTCTGAATAGTGGAGATTCCGGTAACCGAGAGCCTGAAGGATAGGACCTCTGGCGCATGGTAAATTCGGACTATGTTAGTTAACCCCATGTACGATAGACATCAGATCTTCACCGTCTTGTAGAGAAAATTCTTGAATCTGAAAAAGCGCCTGCGCTCCTCCTCGTCCTCCTGGGGATCGCCGGTAACGGCCTTCAGGTGCCTCGCTATCTCCGGCATGCTCTTCCCCGCCGCGGTCCGGCTCTTCTCAATCACCTGGCGCACCACGTCCCGGGAGATCTGACTCTTCGAGTACGGCTCATACACCGCCTCCCAAAAATTCTTTCCGGCTCCGATCTCTCCCATGATGGTGGCGGCCACCTCCTCGGAGAGCCTCTCCGACGCGGGGGAGAGCTGCTCGCGCATGCCGTCCCTGATCGCCCTCTTGATGTCCTCCCCGGTCACCACCTTGCCGCTTCTGAAGAAGAGCGCCCGGAGCAGGATGCTTCTCAGTTCCCGGATGTTCCCCTTGTAGTTGTGTCCGACCAGGGCGTCCTTGGCGTCGCTGGACAGGGCGGGCGCGTCGTCGCGCGCCTCCTCTTCCCGGCTTCGGTAGGTGCGGTAGAGCTTGCCGAGAAAATGGGTGGAGAGGTCGGGTATGTCCTCGCGCCGCTCGTTCAGGGACGGCACCACGACGGAGAGCTCGCTTAAGCGGTGGTACAGGTCCTCGCGGAAGTTGCCGAGGCTGATCTCCTTTTGCAGGTCCTTGTTGGTGGCGGCGACCAGCAGCACCCGGCTGATCCGCTCCCGGTTCTCGCCCAGTCGCATGAAGCCGCCGTTGTCCAGAAAACGCAGCAGCTGGACCTGGGTCTTCGGGTCGGCGTCGCCGATCTCGTCCAGAAAGACCACACCTCCTCCCGCCTCCTCGATGATCCCTTTCCGGTCGCTGTAGGCTCCGGTGTAGGCCCCCTTGGTGTGGCCGAACAGTTCGGAGTAGGTGAGTTCGCCGCTGTAGGCGGCGATGTTGGTCTTTTTCACCGGAAGCTCGCCGTCGGGGTTGACCTCCTGCCGGTACAGCTCGTTCAGTTTGTTGTACAGGTTATTGAAGAAGAACTCCTTCCCGGCGCCGGTGGGGCCCAGCACCAGGATGGAGGGGAGCCCGATGGTCGCCTCCTGCAGTACGTTTCTGCTCCAGAGGGCGATCCTGTTGGAGAGCGGCCGGGAAACGGTGTTGATGAATTCGACGATCTCCTGCGCCTTGCGGCTGTTGCCGATGATGTTGCCCAGTCGATAGGAGGATACCTTGGGGTCCTTGTAGGCGACGTCGCTCTGGAGCTTGGTCACCTCGTGCTGCAGACGTTCGATGCGCTGGATGTCGGAGATGTGACGCGAGGTGAGCCGGTCGATGATCTGCAGGATCCGCTTGTGCTCCTCGGTGAAGTACCCCTCCTGGAGGGAGTTGAGGCAAATGACGGCGATCACCTCGTCGTCGCTTATCACCGGTACTGCCATCTCGCTCTTGATCAGCTCGCTCATCGGACGGTGAAAACCGCCGTGCTGCCCCGCGTCGGAAACCTGGCGGATGATCTGAGGTTTTTTGGACCAGGCGACCAGGCCGGTGAGGGAGCGCTCTTCAAGAGGAAGCTCGACGCCGCCGACCTTGAAGGGGGGGATTTTCTTCTTGAGCCACTCCTTGTTCTTGGCGCCGACAATGGCCCCTTCCTCGTTCTCGACGACCAGCCACTTCTCGCCCTCCCGCTCCTGGACGATGGCGATGCTCCCGGTATCAGCCCCGATCAGCTCGGTCGCCTTGGAAAGGACCTTGGTGAGAAAGGGGTGCAGCCCTTCGTTGCGCTCCTGCAACAGGTCGGAAATCTCGGAGAGCACCTTGATCTCCAGGTGCTCCCCACCCACCTCGTTGATGACCCGCTCCACCATCTCCGCGTGGGTCTGCAGGAGCCCCGTCTCGAATTCCGTGAAGCTGGAGAGCTGCCGGGTGAAATAGTTGACCAGGCAGATGATCCTGCGCGATTCCGGCTCAAAGCGCGGCACCATGTAGAGGGAGCGCAGCGCCATCTCCTCGATGAGCTCGCGGCGCTGGATGGTCTCGTCGCAGAGATCCTCGATCAGGAGCGGCTTCAGGAGTCTGTCGTCGGTGATGACCCCGCTTTCGTTCACGTACCGGGAAACCAGCGAAGTCCCCTGCTTCAGGCCGATGTTGCCCACCTTTTCGTAGAGCGCGTTCAACTCCGGGTCTTCAGCGTGGCTCGCCAGTACCTCCATCCCTCCCCGGACCGGGACCAGCACCGATGCCAGGGTCAGCCCGTCAATGAGGTGAACGGCGGAGCGCACCATGAATCCGGCGGCCTCCCTCTTCTTGTAGAGTTCTACCCTGCGAGCCAGGAGAAGCTGCTGGTGGTACTTGCGGGCCTGGTCGACCCTTTCCCCGGCCCGTGCCAGGAAGGGTGAAAGAATGCCGATCTGCTCCCCGGAAAGAGGTGAGCCATCCACGCAGACCACTCCGATGGATTTGCCCTGGCTGGTGATCGGCAGGAGCGTCGTTGCCTCGATCTGGAAGCGCCGGGAGAAATCCTGGTCCAGGGGAAGCCCGCTCAGGGCCGGGTCGCGAAACTGCGCCACCTTCTGGGTGACGAAGGTGAGCGAGACTGCCGCCTCGCTGGAGATGATGGGAAAGGTTTGCTCGCCGATCTCGGCGGCGAAATCGCCGCAGCAGTAGGCGCAGGAAAGTGCACCCCGTGTCAGGTCTTCCAGGTAGATCCGTACCCGCTCCAGTGAGGAGACCAGTCGCGTCCCTTCCCCGACCATGTGGAGCATCTCGTCCAGGTTCTCTTTGCCAAAGGATGCGATCCTGTCGCCGATTCTTGCCAGCTGGTCATCTGTCTCGGTCATTTCGGCCCCTGAGTACAAAATTTACACACCAGGGTACCTTAAGGGAAAACGGGGGGGGTGTCAAGAGCGAGGGCTGAGGGACGAGGTTAAGGTTAAGGTTGAGGTTGAGGTGATTTGTTCAGGGCTTGGAATCTCATTTTTCCCTGCCCCTGGTTCCCAGTCTCTAGCCGCTGATCCTAATTCAGCCCTTTCCTGATCTGGTAGAGCTCTTCGAGGTTCAAACCGTTCAGCTCGAAGAACTCCCTTTCCAGTTCCTCGACGTAGAAGCGGTCCAGACCGGAGTTCTCCAGGAAGTCCTCACGCAGCGAGCTGTTCTTTTCAGCGATGATTTGGGGGAGGAGATTGTGTATGTAGATCGCTTCTTTCTTGATGGCGAGGATGGTCTCGTGGAACAGGTGCGCCGGGATTTCTCCGTCAAGGATTTTCTTGTGTCTCAACTCCTCGGTCAACTCCTTCTTCAGGGCGTCCTGGTCGGTCTTGGTGGCGTATTTCGAATAGAAATTGCGTATTCTCTCCTTGACGTGCTCCAGCAGGGTGAGGTGCAGCCGCTCGTCACCGTCGATCTGCTGCAGCTGCTCCAGGAGCCCGCTCGTGGTGAGACGGTTTTCCTCCACCAGCTTGAGCCCGCCTGCCAGATGGGTCACCTTCTTCCTGCCGTAGGTCCCGAGGTACTTGTCCTCGAAGATTCCGGAAAGAAAGAGCTTGGTGAAGAGACCGGGCGCCAGGAGGTCGAATGCGCTCTTGTTTCCCAAAAGGCTCCGGATCATCTCCTCCGAGATTCTGACGTTCTCCATGAACGCCAGCTGGTTGATGGCGGAGGAGGTGGCGTCGTAGCGGTCGAAGTAGGTGATGATGTAGGAATAGCCCTCCAGGATCGAGATGTCCGCCCCGTCACGGATCTTCTCGTCGCAGGCCTTGCTTGCGTCCAAGAGCATCTCCTCGAAGGCATGGTCGCGGTTTTCGGCCGCCTGCTTCTTGGCGAAAAGGAGCTTCAACATGTCCTCGGCGTCGATGGTGCTCTCGATGTGCCGCTCGGAGAGGAACATCCCTTCCAGGATCTGCCTGGTTTCCGAGATGTAGTTGCTCTCCTCCAGGTCGACCAGCTTTTTGTCCTTCTTCAGCATTTCGTCCAGGGTGTAGAAGAGCGCGCCAGGAATCTTGTTGCGGACCGAGAGGGTTTTGAGCCGGGTAAGCCGGGCGTTCTCCAGCTTGTTGATCTCGCCCTTCCGGTTGCAGGCGATCAGGATGTTGCGGTACTCGTCCACGATGCGCCGGTTGTCGGGATGCTTGTACATGACGTCGATCCGGATTCGCTCCTGCTGGTAGCGGTCGATCCCGTGATGCTCGGCCAGGACTGAGAGCTTCTGGAAGTCGGAGTCGGTGATCTTCTTGTTGCTGAAGTAGAGCGACCGGAAGGCGTCCCGGTACTCCCTGTGCTTGATGTTGATCAGTTTGAAGAGGAAGAGGTGGGCGCTCGGCTCGCCGATGATGTTGAGGATTTCCTCGATGATGAGGTTGTCGTGTTCATCGCCCACGGCGCTTGAGCGCTTGAGCGCCTTGCCCAGCACCTTGACGATCCGTTCCTGCTGGTCGTGGATGGCCTCGCTGAAATCGGCGCCGGTGAGCGCGAAGAAGTAGTTGAAAACGGCATTGCCGTCGAAGAAGATTTTCTCGTAGCTGTGGTAGCCGTCGGTCCTGTCGCTGAATTTGAGGGTCCCGGTGCGGTTGTCGTAATGGGTGCCGTAGACGACGAGCCGGTTGGAAACCTCCTCCTTGGCAAGGTCGGCGATCGGCTGATCCACCCCGAACATGTACTCGCAGAAGGAACCGCCATTGCCGCTGTGGCTGATCCCGTCGCGGCCGATGACGAACTCGTTACCGGGAGAAAAAAAGCGTATCTCCTGGGCGTCGGCCTGGTCGGAGTTGAAGAAGTATCGGTTGTACGCCTCGGTCCCCGCGGTAATCGCGTAGAACTCGATCTGGTCGTTTGCATAGCCGTGCAGTCGAATATCTCTGAACATCAGCTCCGTCCGTTTTTCTGGTGCTGTCGGGATGGTCCAGCGGTAGCGCCATGGCGTTTTGTCGTCACAGCTCGATTACCATGCCGTCGTAGGCGAATTCAACTCCGACCGGCAACCTCGTGGTGTCCCGGTGGTGCACCTCGTGGGTGAGGTGGGTCAGAACCGTGCGGCGCGGTCCCAGGGCCTGTACAATCTGCAACACTCCCTCTATGTTGAAATGGTTCGGATGCGGGGAGTAGCGCAGGGCGTCGATTATCAGCAGGTCGAGCCCCTGAAGCAGGGCCAGGGACGTCTCGGGGATCTTGCTGCAGTCCGTGAGGTAGGCGGCGTTGTCAAAACGGTATCCGGTGGCCTTCAGGGATCCGTGGTTGATCGGTACCGGGGTGATGCTGCAGCCGAAAAGCTCGAAAGCCGCGTCGATCGGAAAGGGCTCCATGAGCGGGGAATATCCCTCGCTGCTCAACCCGTCGAAGATGTAGGCGAAGTTCGCGGTGACCTTTTCCATGGTTTCCGGGCTCCCAAAACAAGGGATGATCCTGCGGTGGATGAAGTGGAAACCGCGCAGGTCGTCGATGCCGTGGATATGGTCGGCGTGGTTGTGGGTCAACAGCACGGCGTCGACGTGCGGGATCCCCTCGCGCAGCGCCTGGCTCCGGAGGTCGGTGGAGGTGTCGACCAGCATGCGTTGTCCGCCGCACTCAACGAGGATCGAGGCACGTGTCCTTTTGTCGTGCGGGTCCGTGGAGTCGCAGACCTGGCAGTGGCAGCCGACCATGGGAACCCCGGTCGAGGTGCCAGAGCCGAGGATGGTTATCTTCATGTATCGTACCTCAGAGTTGGGGTAAGGTAGCATGATTGACACAGTGAGGCAAGGGGTTTATCCCTTGCCTAGCGCGGGTTTTGTAGCTATTATGGTACCGTTGGTAATCGCTAAAATTTATTTTTTCTCACCGTTTGCGCGACGCCGAGAACGCCATTCCGACGCCGAAATCGCCGCGTCGGTCCGAACCGGCAAGCCAGGTCATCCACCAGAGGTTTCCCCATGCGAGTAGGTTTCATTGCACCAAATTATTACCCGGCAGAAAACGGCAACGCCGTGACGGTGAGACGAATTGAGCGGCATCTGGGATTTTTGGGGTGCGAGGTGCGGGTATTCCCGGTTGACCGTATGTCCGGAGAGGAACTGCTGGCCGGGCTCAAGGGGTTCGCTCCTCAGCTTTTACACGCCTTTCACGGCTACCACGGTGGGAGGATGGCGCACGCCCTGGCGGAGAGACTGGCGATCCCGTACCTCGTCACCCTGACCGGCACAGATGTCTACCAGGCGCTCGCCGACCAGCGCAGCTTCGAAACCCACGGCGCGCTTAAAGGCGCCGCCCGCCTGGTCGCCTTTCACGCCTGCGTGAAGCGGCGGCTGGCCGAACACCACCCCTCCCTGGATGAGCGCACCTCGGTGATTCCCCAGGGGGTCGAGCTTCCGGCTCAAGCCCCTCCGGGTGCGGCGGGGGAGACCATTACCTTCCTGCTTCCCGCCGGCATCCGGCCGGTGAAAAACGTCATTTTCCCCCTGCAGCCCCTGGCGAACCTGCATGAGTTCCATCCCGGAATCCGCTTCCTGCTGGCCGGACCGGTTCTCGATGCAGCTTACGCGGCGGAGGTGATGGAAACCATGGAGCGCTATCCCTTTGCCAGCTACCTTGGGGGGGTGGGGCACGACGCCATGGGGGCGCTCTATCGCGCGGCGGATGTCGTCCTGAACAGCTCTCTCATCGAAGGTGGGATGGCAAATAGCGTGCTGGAGGCGCTCGCCTACGGAAAGGCTCTGCTGGTGGCCGACATAGAGGGAAACCGCTCCATCGTCAAGGAGTGCGTGACCGGGCTCCTCTACCGGGACGCCGGAGAATTCCGCGTCAAGGCCGAGCAGTTGGTGACCGATCCGCGTCTGCGTGAGAGGCTTGGCAGGAACGGAAGGGCGCTGGTTAGGGACAAGTACCCCCCGGAACGTGAAGGGCGCTCCTATCTGGAACTCTATGAGGCAATCCTGCAGGTGTGATATCGCATGAAGCTACCCCTGCCTTCTCTCCATTCCCAATATGCAAGACTGCCAAACCCGGGCAGGGTAACCTGAGTTCGCCGAGCCTCTGCTCGAAACGACTCCGTTCCCACTCCGCCCCATAGTGTCTCATCTGTGCCGATTGACTTTGACGCGATGTCGACTAGTATACTTCGATGCCAATGTGCTTGAGCTAATGTGGCTTTAGGCGGGACATGGATGTGGGAAGCATGGAAGGGTACGGGATGTTTCAATTCAACGCAGTCAAAAAGGAGGAACACAATGGGAAAGGTAAAACTGTTGCTGTTGGTCGTGCTGGCCGCCGTACTCGCGGCCTCAACCGGATTCGCCGCGGAAAAGAGCTTCAAGGCCAAGCTGACCCCGAAGCAAGAGGTGCCGAGCCACAAGACGAAGGCCACGGGAAAGGCTGAATTCAAGCTGAGTGTGGACGGCAAGACCCTGAGCTACAAGTTGCACGTCAAGAACATCATGAACGCAAGCGCCGCCCATATTCACAAGGGAAAGAAAGGGGAGAATGGACCGCCGCTGGTGGGCCTTTTCAGCGGAGAGAGAAAGGGGGCATTCAGCGGGATGCTTTCCGAGGGGACGATAACGGAAAAGGATCTGCTGGGTGATCTTCAGGGCAAATCACTCAATGACCTGATAATTCTCATCAAGGCGGGTGAGGCCTATGTGAACGTTCACACCGACGCCTATCCCGACGGCGAGATACGCGGCCAGATCAAGTAACTCGAACTCTACCCATGCTCAACCCCGCGGCGGTCGGCAAAGGTCGGCTGCCGCGGGCGCTGTCACCCACCTCGGTCGGTTCATTTCACCTCGTCCATCAAAAGCAGCTCGGCGATCTCCGGATCCGGAGTTTTTTCAACGCCGAGCAGTTCCTCCGCCTCCGATGCCGGCAGCTGTTCTATCCCCTGCATCTTTTTCTGTATGCGTCGCGTCCTGGTCGCCGCCGTATCGATGCTGGATGAGGCTTCGTCCAGTTTCTTCCTGGTTCTGTCCAGAAGTGTCCCGAACATCAGGAACTCGGTCTTGATGGCGCCCAAAAGGCGCCAGACTTCGCTGCTCCGTTTCTCGATGGTGAGGGTCCTGAAACCGAGACTCAGGGAGGAGAGCAGGGCGGCAATGGTGGTGGGTCCAGCGACGATCACCTTGTGATCGCGCAGCATGGTGTCGAATAGGCCGGGCCGGCTCAGCACCGTGGCGTAACTCGCCTCGTTGACCAGGAACATCACCGCGAAATCGGTGGTGTTCGGTGGCGAGATGTATTTGTCGCAGATCAGTTTCGCCATGGCGACCACCGTCTTGTCGAACTGCCTGGTCGCCTCCCCGAACGCGGCCGGGTTCCCCTGCTCCTGGGCCTCCACCATGCGCAGATAATCCTCCTGGGGGAACTTGGCGTCGATCGGGAGCCAGAGCGGTTTGTCGTCCCTGCCCGGCAGCCGCACGGCGAACTCGACCCGCGCGTCGCTCCCCGGTTTGGTGGCGACGTTGGCGGTGTACTGGTCCGGGGTCAGGATCTGTTCCAGAAGGTTGTGCAGCTGGACCTCGCCCAAGGTGCCGCGGGTCTTGATGTTGGAAAGCACCTTTTTCAGGTCGCCGACCCCCGCGGCGAGCGTCTGCATCTCTCCCAGCCCCCGGTGCACCTGCTCCAGCTGCCCGCTTACCTGTTTGAAGGATTCCCCGAGCCTCTTCTCCAGGGTCTCGTGCAATTTTTCATCGACCGTGGCCCGCATTTGGTCGAGCTTTTTCGCGTTGTCCTCCTGAAGCCACTTGAGCCGCAGTTCCACCGTCTCGCGCAGCTTGTCCAGGCGCTGCTCGTTACTCGCCGTCAGGCTCCCGAGTTGCTGGGTGAAACCCTCCAGCTGCCCCTTCTGCAGTGAGGCGATCTCCACCATCCTTTTTTGCACCGCATCTCCGAAGAGCCTGAGACTGGCGGCAAGCTCCTCGCGGTTTCTTCCCAGCTCGGCCTGGAACATCCGCTCCAGCCGTTCCAGCCCCTTTTCCAGCAGGTCGAAACGCGCCTCGTTTGAGAAGCGGCGCAGGATGGATCGATAGCAAAGAGCCGCTAGGGCGAGGGTTACAGCCAGGAGCAGCAGTGTGAGGAACTGGAACAGGTCGGCGCTCATAAGGTTTCCCTGATTCCTTTCAGAAAGGTAAGCAGCGTTTCGTTGAAAAGCTCGGGCTGCTCCATGTTCACCATGTGCCCGGCCCCGGGAATGATCCCGCTTTTGCAGTCGGGAAGCCCCGAGGTAAAGAGTTCGAGGGCCTTGGGAGGGATTGCGTGATCCTCGGCGCCGAAGACCACCAGGGAGGGCTGCCGGAAGCGAGGGAGAAGAGGCGTGTAATCGTTCCTGTCCCGCATGGCCAGGAGCCCTCCGGCGAGCGCTGACGGATTGGTGGCGCGCATCCACGAGGTGACCTGGTCGATGAGATTCGGCCTGGCATTGTTGGTGTCGGGTGCGAAGAGGATTTGGGCGAAGGTCTTGACGATCGGGTCCGACCCGAGCCTTTCCGCCTGGGCGGCCATGGCGCTCCTGCGGGCGCGCCCCTCCTCGTCGTCGGCGGAACTCTTGGTCGCGATGAAGCAGGCGGCGCGGACCCGCTCGGGGTAGCGCTCCAGGAGGTCCTGGAGGATGTAGCCGCCCATGGACATGCCGCAGACCATGGCCCGGTCGATCTTCAGTGCGTCTAGGAGGGCGATCAGGTCGTCGGCGAAGCCGTCCATGCTGTAGCCGCCCGCGGGGGCGTCGCTTTCGCCGAAGCCGCGCAGGTCCGGGGCGATCACCCGGTAGCCAGCGCCCGAAAGCGGCTCCAGCTGGGATTGCCACATGCCGCGGTTGAGCGGGAAACCGTGGATCAGCAGCAGGGCGGGACCTTTGCCGCAGTCATCATAGGCCATGGATATTCCGTTAACTGTCAGTTTCATAAAAGCTCCGGTTTGTTGGGGTGTATTGGATTCCAAAGTCGCTCACGAAGACCGGAGCGCCGGACGATTCGTCTTTGTACCGCAGTCAGGAAGAGCTGGTCCGAAGCGAGCAACTGCACCGACTTCTTTGCCCGGGTGATGGCGGTGTAGAGGAGTTCGCGGGTCAAAAGGGGAGCGTCACGGTCCGGAAGGATCAGGAGCACGCGGTCGAATTCGGAGCCCTGGCTCTTGTGGACCGTCATGGCGAAGGCGCTTTCGTGGTCCGGAAGCCTGAGCGGGAGCACCTTGCGCATCGCGGCCGCGCCGCAGGGGAAAAAGGCGCGCAGTTCGCCTCCAGACTCAGGGTCCGGGAGGATAAGACCGACGTCACCGTTGAAAAGGGCGAGGTTGTAATCGTTTCGGGTGATCATGACCGGCTCTCCCGCGTACCAGCGTCCCTCGGGATGGATCAGCCCCGCTTTCGCCAGTCGCTCCTCCACCAGAAGGTTCACCGACTCCACGCCGTAGGGGCCGCTGCGCATGGCACAGAGAATCCGGAAGCTGGCGAACAGGGCGAACGCCTCTTCGGGGGAACCTGCCTTGAGGTACTCCCGGTAGCCCGCCACGATCCGCTCGGAGAGCGCCTCGCCCAGATCGGACGCCCGAGGCGTATCGGCCAGGGAAATGTCAGGCAACCGATCGTCCTTGAAGTCAGCCAGGGCCGCCAGGCCGTCGCCCGCGTTCACCAGGGCCCCGACCCTGCCGATCCCGCTGCTGGACGAGAAACGGTAGCTCCTGCTGAGGAGCACCACGGCGTCGGCGAGGGCGCTGATGGAATCCTGCACCGGGAGCCGGTCTCCGGTAAGCTCCAAGGCGAGCTTCGCGAAGGGGGCGGAAAAGCCGTGCACCCCGCCGGTGTCGCAGATGTCGCCCAGCACCGCACCAGCTTCCACGCTTGCCAGCTGGTCGCGGTCGCCCAGGAGGATCAGGCGGGTGTCGTGGCGCAGGGCATCGACCAGTTTGGCCATGAGCGGCAGGGAGACCATGGAGGCCTCGTCCACGATGACCAGGTCGAAGGGGAGCGGGTTGTCCCTGTGGTGCCGGAAGCTGCAGGAGCCTTTCACGAAACCGAGCAGGCGGTGGATGGTGGAGACGTCCTCGGGAATCAGTGCGCGCACCTCCTGGGAGCACTCCACCCCGCCCATGATCGACTCCTTGAGTCGAGCGGCGGCCTTGCCGGTCGGGGCCGCCAGGGCGATCCGACAACTATCCCCTCCCGGCTGCTCCAGAAGGAGCGCCAGCACCTTGACGACGGTGGAGGTCTTGCCGGTCCCGGGACCTCCGGAGATGACGCTAAAGCGCCTGGTGACCGCGGCTAGCGCCGCGATCCGCTGCCAGTCGGTCTCCTCGGCGCCGCCTACGGGAAAAAGGCGCGCGAGCCCTTCCTTGAGGAGCTCCCGGTCGAACTCGGCGGGGGCCCCTCTTTTCAGGATGGCGGCGGCCAGCTCCTCCTCGTAGCGCCAGTAGCGGTGCAGGTAGAGCCGGTTGGCGCCGTCCAGGACCAGCGGCCTGAATTCCCCCGGCGCGCCGACCACGGAAAACCCGCGCAGCCGCTCTATCCAGCTGTCGAGGCTCCCGATACCGTACCTGCCGGCATCGCCATCACTGAGGGCGCAGGCGAGGTCGAGGCAGACGTCTCCGGCCACCACCCCGCGGCTCAGGAGGGCGGCGGCAGCCTCCAGGTGCGGGTCGTCGCTTCCCGCCTGCCGGCAGATAAAGGAGGCGAACTGGCTGTCTATTTCGTTAAGCTGAACTCCGTCTGGAGTCATGGCAGGCACCTTTATTTATGAGCCTTTTTCAAAGGCGTGTTTCAGGGGAAGAGGCTCCCAGCAGCGCTTCCGAGAGCTCCGTAATGAAGCGTTTGGGCGGGCGGTCGGCGAAGACGCCGTTCCCCTTGCCGTCCACGCCGCGTAGGAACAGGTAAAAGATCCCGCCGAAATGCTCTTCGTAGTCGTAACCGGGCAGGCGAAGCTTCAGGTAGTTGTCCAAGGCCACGGTGTACAGGAGGTACTGGAGCGGATAGAGGCTCTGCTCCATCTCTCGGCGCATTCCCGGCCCGTCGTAATCCTCCACGCTGTTGCCGAGGTGGTTCGACTTCCAGTCCAGGATGTAGTAGCGTCCGCCGTGTTCGACCACCAGGTCCATGAAACCGCGCAGCATCCCCTGTACCGGCGTGAAGGAGAGGCGGCTGAAGAGCCCCGCCATGTCCACCGGGAATGCATCGCCGGTAAAGCGTGCCACGGCATCCCGCAGGCGCTCCGAGGTGATGGGGGCGAGGGGAAAGAAGAACTCCAGCTCGGTGAAGCGCCGCTCCATCCCGATTTCCCCAAGGGTGAAGCGCTCTTCTCCCAGGGGTGCCCCCAGCACGCTCCGTACCATGGAGCAGACGGCATCAGACCAGCCAGCCTCAAAGCCGTGCCCGTCGAGCAGGTCGTCCACCAGCGGCGGGAGTGCTTCCGGCTGCAAGGTGAAATCGAGCCGCTCGAAGATCTCGTGCAGGAAGATCCCCGCCTTGGCCCCCCTTGGAAAGGCGAAGATGTCGGCCGGTTCGAGATCCGTCGAGTCACTGGCCCCGGAGCGACTTCCCTCGTCCCGGTCCGGAAGCTCGGCCGCCTGGTGCTGTCGGGTGGAAAGCGAGGTGAAGCTAGCCACCCGCCAGTCCCTCGCTATGTTTCCCGTGAAGTGCTGGAAGTCAAAGCCGGAGCCGTCCACCGCCTGGGCCAGGAACCGTTCGTTATCCGCCCCGGGCATCGGGAGCAGTTCGATAGATCTGTCGCAGCTGCCGGCGAGGCGGCCGAGATCCTCCAGCATTTCTTCGTCATTCAGGGTCACCTGCCCCTTGGCGACGGCGGCATCCGGGTGCAGCAGGTAGTGCAGGGCGCAGTCCCCGGCGTCCTTGAAGGCGCCCCAGACCAGATAGGTGCGGTGCTTGCCGCGGGTGAGCGCCACGTAGAGAAGCCGCAGGCTCTCCGCCAGGCTCTCGCGTCGGGCCAGCAGTCGGTGCTCGGGGAGCTCCGGGGAGCCGATGTCCAGCACCGCATGCCCGCTTTGATCGTGAAAGAGTGCCGTCTCGTCCTTGCCGGCGTATTCTGCCCAGCAAAAGGGGAGGAAAACGACCGGGAATTCGAGCCCCTTGCTTTTATGAATGGTGACAAGCTTTACTGCGGCCTCGTCGGTTTCCAGGCGTATCTCGTGTTCCTCCCGCTTGGTCTCTTCGGAAATCCGGCAGGCGAGCCAGGCGATCACCCCCTCCATGCCGAGCCGCCCCTCGACCTGGGCCTGGTGGATGGTTTCGACCAGGTGCAGCAGGTTGGTGAGGCGGCGCTCCCCCATGGGCTCCGAGAGCAATCGCCCCCTCACCCGGCGCCGCTCCATGAAGCGGAGCGTCATGGCCATGCAGCCGCTCGCGCTCCAGGTCTCGTGATAGCCGCGGAATTCCTCTAGAACCAGCTCCCAGCCGCTTTCGTCCCCCATGAGCCGTGCCAGTTCGTCGCCGGAGACCCCGGACAGGTCCGTGGCGAGGGCCCCGCGCAGGAGCGCCTCCTGGCCCGGTTCCGCGGCCGCCGAGAGGATCCTCAGGAGCTCCGCCGCCTCCTCCGAGTCGAAGAGGTTGCCGGCGCTGCAAAGAACGCTTGGTATCCCGCGCGCGGTGAGGGCGCGCTGCATCAGCCGCGCCTGCCGGTTGGCGCGCACCAGCACGGCGATATCCCCAGGCGCTACACCCCGGTCGCCGATGCTCAAGCTCCCGCTGGCGCCGTCCCGGAGCAGTCGGGAGATTTCGGAAGCGACCGTAGCCGGAAGCAGGTCCCAGGCGTCCCCCTTGTTGATCGGCTTCCCCGCCTCCTTGCGGGGGGCGAACCAGAGCTTGAGCGGCGCCGTGCTTTTCCCCACGGAGGTCAAGAGCTTCAGCTCCTGCGGCGCCGGCTGCACCGGGCTGAACGGGATCTCCTCGAATAGGAAGGGGAGGGGGTGCGAGCCAAAGAGCACGTTCACCCCGCGGATCAGGCTCGGCTCGGAGCGCCAGTTTTCCAGCAGGGTGTGGCGCAGCGGGGTTTCCCGGGCGGCTCCCATGTAGGCGAAGATGTCGGCGCCGCGGAAACTGTAGATCGCCTGCTTCGGGTCGCCGATCAGGAAGAAGGGTGCCGGGTGGCCGGCGGGGAAGACCGTGTTGAAGATGGCGAACTGGGTCGGGTCGGTGTCCTGGAATTCGTCGATGAGCGCCGCCTTGTAGCGCTCCCGTATCAGGGCCGGCAGAGTCGAGCCCGGGCGCGTGAGCGCCGCGTGCAGGTCGAGCAGCAGGTCGTCGAAGGATCGGACGTTCCTCGCCCGCTTTCGCCCGGGGAGCTCGGCGGCCAGGTAGTCGAAGAATCCCCGTTTCAGAGCGAGGAGCCAGCCGTCGCTGTCGGACGGCTGTTCAGGCGCCTCGGGGATGACGCCGGCAAAGGGGTCCCCGCCGATTCTTCGCGTCATTTCCAGCAGGTAGGAGGGGGAGACCCCGGCGGCGTTGGCAGCGGCTATTCTCTCGCGGGGGGCGCCGTAGCAGTTGATGCGCCAGTAATCCCGCGCGATCTCGGTGAGGACCTCGCTCTGGTCGGTCAAAAGCTCCGTGTCGCAGAGCGAGCCGCTTTCGAAGGGATTCTCCTGGAGCATGCGCTGGCAGAAGCCATGGATGGTGAAGATCGCCGCCTCGTCGAAGGAGCGGACGGCGTTCGCCAGGGTACGCCTGGCCTCGGCGTGATCCGGGAGCGCCACGAGCAGGCCCGAGAGCAGCAGGTCGCAGCTTTCCCCCCGCTCGAAGGCGTGCTCCGCCTCCTTGAGCCTTTTCCTGATCCGCTCCCGGAGCTCCTTGGTGGCCGCCTCCGTGAAGGTGACCACCAGGATCTCGGCGACAGTCAGGCGCAGTTCTAGAACGAGCCGGAGGTAGACGCCGGCGATGGTGAAGGTCTTGCCGGTGCCGGCGCTCGCCTCGATCAGGTTGCGTCCGGCAAGCGGCGTATGGAGCAGGTCGAATCGGTTCATGGTGCGGTTCACCCCTTTCCCTTCCCGGTCTGCTGAGCGAGAAACGGCTCCCAGACCGCCAGCGCCGTCGCAGTGAACTCGGCGTCCAGCGGATCCTCTTCCCCGAATATGCGCAGGTGGTGCAGGTCCTTTCCCTCTCCCGGGAAAAAGTCGCTGCCATGCAATTTTCCCCGGGCGTCGGCAAGCGCCCGCGCCGCCTTCTTGGGATCCCTCGATTTCCTGGCGTACTCAAGGGAGCTTTCCGGGAAGAACCGGACCGGAGCGCTCATCCCCTTTTGATAGAGCGCCAGGAGCTCTCCCAGCAACTCACGGCTCCCCTCGATCGGCGGGAGGTTCACGGTCGCGTCAGCGGCCAGGAAGGTGGCCTGACGCGGATATCCCTGGGCGCCGGCCGCGTTGAGCGCCAGGAATTCCACCCAGAGCCTCAGCTGGTCTTTGGCCTTTAACTTCGTGTAGCGGTAGAGCACCAGGCGATCCGAGCGCAGCGCGCCGATTCTCCCGGTGATCCTTCCTCCGGGAAGTTTCAGGTCGATGTCGAGCGGGGCGAGCTGCTCGCCCAAGGAGGCCTCGGCTATCTTGGCTGCGAACTCGGTGGCCGGCCCGCTTAGTTTGTCGAAGAGCGCCGCTCCGCACTCCCCCGGCGGCAGATCGCCGCGCCCGCGCGCCACGGCGAAAGGCGCCGACTCCTCCTCGCCGGAAAGGAGCGCCGCCACGATCTCCTGCTCCAGCTGGTATTTCACCAGCGCCGGGAGGGCGAACGGCTCGCACTCCTCCAGGGGCTCCACCCCGCGCTCAACCCTGATGCCGAGCCGCCGCCGCAACAGCTCCCGGGCCGGGTTACAGAGAAAGTCGACCAGGGCCTTGAGGGTCACGCACGCCTCCTCGCCCCAAGGGCAAAGCGTATGCGCGATGAAGGGTGGCGGGGAGGCCTGGGGGCTAAGCCTGGCGAGCGCCCCCTGGAAGTTCTGCTCGGAGTAGCTGAAGAGCCCCGGGGTCCCGTTGAAGTAGGACCCGCTGAAGGGCTGCAGCGGGTGGCGCAGCGCCGAGCCGCACGGCAAGCCGTTCGGAGTATGGAAACCGTTGGCGAGGTAGTCCATCAGTTCGCTCACCAGGACCGACGGGGGGATCTCGCTGTTGTCCTTGATGCTTTGGCCGACATAGCTTATGTGGAGCCGACCGCGCGCCGACAGGAGCGCCTCCAGGAACAGGTAGCGGTCTTCGTCCCTTTGGGAGCGGTCGCCCCGGCGCGGCGAGCGCGCCATCAGGTCGAACCCCTGGGGAGAATTCCGGCGCGGGAAGGCGCCGTCATCCATGCCGATCAGCGCCACCACCTGGAACGGAATGCTGCGCATGGGAAGCATGGCGCAGAAGGTGACCCCGCCGGTCAGAAAGCCGAAACCGCGCTCGGCCTTGCCAAGCTTCTCCTCGAGCCAGTAGCGCACCACCTCGATGCCGATCTCTCCGGTGAAACCCGCGTCGGCGCCGCACTCCCCGAGCTTTCCTGTCAGATCGAGGAGCGAGAGCAGTTCCCGCTCCCCCTCCTCGTCGGGGAGGATGAAGTCGGCGAGGATCTCGCGGATCGCCTCCACCCAGGGGGCCAGCCCGCGCGGCCGGGCCAGGGCGCGGGAGCGCGCGAAAAGCGTCCTGCAGAAGGCGAGAAAACGGCCCAGCACCAGACCCACCCCGCCCTCCATGTCGTCGAAGGGGAGTATCCCGTTGAAGAAACAGTGTCCTTCGCCATTCATGGCGTAGCCGAGCAGCAGGCGGTCCAGCCCCGCTTCCCAGGAGTTCTCCCGGAAAGGGGGAACCCCCTGCTCGCCGCGCTGCGCCGCATCGATCCCCCAGCGGATGTTGGCGGCGTCGAGCCAGTCGCGCACCGTTTCCAGGTCATCCCCCGTCATGGCGAAGCGCCTGGCGACCGGGGGGGACTCTAGGATGTCCAGCACTGTGGAGACCCCGTACCTCCCCCCGCAGAGCCGGAGGATAGCTAGAAGCGCCCGGGCCGACTCCCCCTCGTTCATGAGGCTTCGGTCCGCGATGGAATAGGGGATCCTGACCCCGGCCCCTTCCGGCGTGTCGAACACGGCGCTGATGTAGGGGGCAAAGCGTTCGATGTCCGGGGTCATCACCAGGACGTCGCGCGGGGAGAGCGGGGAGCCCGCGTCGAAGAGTGAGAGCAGGGTGTCGTAGAGGAGTTCCACCTCGCGCATCGGCGAGTGGCAGGCATGCACCAGGATGGACAGGTCGTCCCCGGCCACTTCCCGCCTGCCGTTCAGGTTTTCCCGCAGGTTGAGGATGTCCCCCTGGACCGCCTGCAGCAAAGAGTCGTCGGGAATGTCGGCGAAGTTTTCCGCCCTTTCGGGATCCCCGCAGTCGCCGATTATCGATTCGAAGAACTCGCGACCGAGCTTTCCCCAGGAGGCGAGCAGCGGGTTGCCGGTTTCATACCATGCGCCCTGGCCCTGGCCCCGCTGGTCCAGCCGCGCCAGTTCCCGCTCCGAAACGATCTGGCCCCAGTACTCCCGGCAGGGGTTCAACAGGAAAAGGTTCACCTCGCAGTGCTGGGCTACCCTGGCGAGGACCTCCAGGTGGAAAGGGGGAAGGGTCGGGATCCCGATCAGGGAGATGCGCGCCTGCTCCCCGGGGGGGGGAGTGCCGGCGCCGTCCCGGAACTGCGCCAGCAGGCGGGCCCGATGCCTTTGGGTTTTCCCCGCGGTAAGCGCGCGCCAGAGCAGCGCCTGCCAGCCCCCCTCCTCCCCGCTCTCCCAGGCGAGGAGCAGTTCCGGCCGGTACATGGTGTACCTGTCGAAGGTGTCGGCGATCCGCCGTGCCAGCTGCATCCGCTTCAGCCCGTCCCGGTCGTCCGAGAGATACCCGGAGATTTCCTCGAAGCCGGGCCGCCCGCTTGAGTCGTGCAGCAGTCCCATCAGGCTCCAGGTCATCACGTCCGGCCTGAAGGCGGGACTCTCGGCGGGGCAATCCGGGAGCAGGGCGCTAAAGAGGTCCTCGACGATCTTGTTGGGAAAGGGGAACTCGCAGTTGGCCCAGACCCCGATGCGCCGGGCCAGTTCCATGGAGAGCCAGCGCTGCATCCCCTTGCTCTGGACCACGATGATCTCTTTGGTGAACGGCGTGCTGGGGGCCGGACGCGGGGCGCGGACCACGCTCTCCAGGTCGTCGACCAGCCGCTCCATCCGGTTGCTGGTGTATATCTTCAGGGGCATCTCTACTCCCTTGGTAATGGATCTCGGGCGTTTGGCAGGTTCGCTGAGACCTCCGTCCCGCGCGCCAGGCTCGCCGGCAAAAGCGAGAGAACGATACCATAATCGGCACCTGACTGTCTTTGCCAAAAATACGCTTCCCTCGCATCGGAGGGGTCCTTTCAGCCCGGCGGTCGCGCTGAGGCTCGGCGGGGAACCGGCCCAAAACTTGTATACCATTTGCAGTTTTCCTGAGGGCATGGTAGTTTCGCAGCATGCCCGGGTTGGCGGCAAAAATCGTATCCTCGCGTTCCCACTTGAAGCTTGTGAAAACCTCAGGACCAGGCAGTACTGCTTTTTTCCTGCACGATTTATCCCGTTCGCCTGCCCAAAGGGCTCAGAATCCCAACCGGGAACGTTGCGCAGCTTCACGCCCACCGCCCGAAATCGGAGCTAGTCAGCATGCTTATTCTCACGCTTAACTGCCGCAGGTTCTCCGCGCAGTACCAGCTTTTCGACTGGGGGCGCCGGGTTTCCCTGGCAAGCGGCAAGGTGGAGCGGGTCGTCGTCGGGGACTCCTTTATCACCCATAAGGTCCCCGGCAGGGATCCCCAGCACCGCGACAGGGAATGCGCGGACCACACGGAGGCACTGCAGCTGATCCTCGACACGCTGACAGACCCGAAGATCGGGGTTCTGGACCATGCCGGGAGCATCCGCGCGGTCGGGCACCGGGTGGTGCATGGAGGCGAGAAATTCACCCATTCCGTGATGATCGACCCGGAGGTGACCGAGGCCATCGAGGAGATGGCGAAGCTCGCCCCGCTGCACAACACCCCGAATCTTGCGGGTATCCGCGGGGCTCAGCTCCTTTTGCCCGAGATCCCGCAGGTAGCCATATTCGACACCGCCTTCCATCAGACCATGCCGGAAGCCGCCTACATCTACCCGCTTCCCTATGAGTGGTACCAAAAACACGGGGTGAGGCGTTACGGCTTCCACGGGCAGTCGCACCTGTACGCCTCGCGCCGCGGGGCGGCCCTTGCCGGGGTGGCGCGGGAGCGCTGCAACCTGGTCACCGTGCATACGGGAAACGGCGTGTCGCTCTGCGCGGTGCGAGACGGCGTGTCGGTGGATACCAGCATGGGGCTCACCCCGCTCGAAGGGGCGATGATGGGGAACCGCTGCGGTGACATCGATCCGGGGATCATTCCCTTCATGATGAACGAGGCGGGTATCTCCGCCCGCGAACTCGATCTTTTCCTGAACCAGAAAAGCGGCCTGAGCGGGATCGTGGGGCGCCGCGTGTCGCGCCGGATTCTGATGGACGAGGCACGGGACGGAGACGCGCGTTGCCGCTTGGCGCTCGACATGGAGAGCTACCGCCTGCGCAAATATCTGGGCGCCTACCTCGCCGTGATCGGGAAGCCGGACGCCATCGTCTTCGCCTACGGTGAGGGGTGGGCGGATTGGCCGGTACGCGGGATGGCGCTGGAAGGGATGGAGCAGTTCGGTATCAAGGTTGACCCTGAAAGAGACCGCGAGGCGCTCAAGGGAGGAAAAGAGATGCTGATCAGCGCCGACGACTCGCGGGTCAAGGTTTTCGTCATGCCGTCGGGAGAGGACATGGTGCTGAACGAGGATGTTGCCTCTATCCTGGGCTGGCAGGAAGAGGGCGGTTACGGCGTCACCAGTGCGGACCTGGCCCCCGGGCGGTAAGGCTCACCCTTCGGATCGGGTCCGGCGCCGGGTTCGGTTGGTTTCAACCTCAACCTGTATTTAGAAGCGCACCTTGTCCAGGAAGGCCTGCACCAGCGGGGTGAAGGTCTCGTGCTCCAGGAGGAAGGAGTCGTGCCCGTAGGATGAGGTGATCAGGTGGTATTCGACCTGCTTGTCCAGCCTCTCAAGGGAGGCCACCATTTCCTCGGTCTGGGGAGGCGGGTAGAGCCAGTCGGAGCTGAAGGCGAAAAACTGGAGCTTTGCGGAGACCGGCGCGAACGCCTCGTCCATGGACTCGCAGCCCGATGAGACGTCGTACAGGTCGAGCGCCTTGGCGAGGTAGAGAAAGGAGTTGGCGTCGAAGCGGTCCACGAAGTTGTAGCCGTTGTAGTTCAAGTACCTCTCCACCTCGAACTGGCCGAAGAAGTCGAACTGGCCGTCGCGCGCCGAGAAACGTCGGTCGAACTTCGCCGTCATCGACTCGTCGGAAAGAAAGGTGATGTGGCCGATGCCCCGGGCCAGCGCCAGGCCGTCCTTGGGGTTTTTCCGGTACTCCCCCTTTTTCCAGTTGGGATCGTTGAAAATGGCCCAACGGGCCACGGCGTTGAGCGATATGGCCTGGGCCGAGGGGCGCGGCGTGGCAGCGAGGATGACCGCCGAGGCGACCCGGTCGGGGAGCTGGGTCGCCCATTCCAGCGCCTGCATGCCGCCCATGCTCCCGCCCAGCACGCAGAAGAGCCTCTCGATGCCGAGCCGGTCCATGAGCAGGGCCTGGGCGCTCACCATATCGCGTACCGTGATGACCGGGAAGGTGAGGTTGTAGCGCTTTCCGGTCTTCGGGTTGATCGAGGTGGGGCCGGTGGAGCCGAAGCAGGAGCCGATCACGTTGGAGCAGATCACGAAGTAGCGCTCCGTGTCGAGGAGCTTGCCGGGGCCGACGATTTCGTCCCACCAGCCGGCCCTCTTCTCCTCCTCGCTGTAGCGGCCCGCCAGATGCGCGTTTCCGGTCCAGGCGTGGGTGACCAGGATCGCGTTGGAGCGCGCCTCGTTCAAGGTGCCGTAGGTCTCGTAGGCGATCTCGATGGGGCCCAGGATACGGCCGCTTTCCAGGCGCAGTTCCGTTTCGAACCGGGTGATTTGTTCTGTAACTATGCCGTAGGACATGTCTCTCTCGTTATCGGGTACGGTCGGCGGGCGAGCCATGACGCAAAAAAAGCCCCGTCTCGGATAATGAGAAGGGGCTTTTTGGGTGTCAAAGGTTCAAAGCGCCTTTCTCATCTTCGCCTTTCGGCAGGATTTAGCACCTGTCACCCCTTACGGGGCCGGTTGCTGTGGTTTCGCAGGGCCTTTCCCTCCACCACTCTAGATAAGCAGGTCTTTCTATTCAATTTTGATGGAGAATAAGGGAGCCGGCTCTTTTTGTCAACGCCAAATTGACGGCCCCCTCGTGCCGGAGATCGCCCCGGCGGGGAGTTAGCTCATGACGCGACCGCCCGGAAGACGGCGCTGAAGTCCTGGTCCGAGAGCCCGAGAGCCCGCGCCTTCTTGAAGGTCTCGTTGGCGGCCGCCGCCGAGAAGAGCGGCTGCCCCAGGGTGTCGCCGAGGGCGATGGCGAGGCGGAGGGCCTTTTGCATGTGCCTGAGGGGAAACGCCGTCGCGAACGACCCTTGCGCTATCTGAGCCCCCTTCATCTTGAACATCGGGTTCGCCATGGCGCCGCCCTCGATGACTTCGAGCAGGTCTCCCGTTGCCAGACCCGCCTTTTGCGCCAGCGCCAGACCCTCGCAGAAGACCGCCATCATCCCCCCCATCACCATGTTCACGATCAGCTTCATCTGGGCGCCGTTACCGAGTTCCCCGAGGAATAGGCTCCGCTTTCCCATCTTTTCCAGACCTGGCATCGCTTCGTCGAAGAGTTCCCTGTCGCCGGCGGCGAGTATGATCAGGGTACCGTCCTCGGCGGGCTTCTTGCTCCCCGAGACGGGCGCCTCCAGGAACCTGCCCCCCTTTCCTGAGATCGCCGCGCCGATTTTCCGCGCGCAGGCGGCATCGACGGTCGACATGTCGACGTAGCCGCGCCCCGCGCCGATTCCCTCCAGCGCCCCGCCCGGCGCGAAGCAGACCGCCTCGGCGGCCGCCGGGTCCGCCAGCATGGCGAAGGTGATGCGGCAGGATCCGGTTACCTCGGCCGGAGTCGCGGCGACCCCGGCTCCCAGGTCCGCCAGCTCGGCGCATTTATCCTGGGACCGGTTCCAGACGGTGACCTTGAAGCCTGCCTTGAGCAGATTTTTCGCCATGGCGCTCCCCATGATGCCGAGACCTAAGAATCCGAATGTTTGCATGCTGACCTCCCGTGGGTATTTTATGGAAAATGTGAGTAGCGCCGGCCGTTTCGCTCCGGCCGGTCGGAATGCTTCAGGTAACGAGGCTTACCCGGCGCCATTTGCGCACCGAGTTGATCAGGTAGAGCTGCTCCGCCCTTCCCAGGTCCCGGCGGGTCAGCACCCTCTCGCTGATGCTGCCCAGCGCCAGGAGTTCACCCCGGAAGACACCGGGCAAAAGCCCGCTATCGAGAGGAGGGGTAAGGAATTCGCCGTCCAGAAGCGCCACGATGTTGCTGTTCGCCCCCTCGGTCACCTCGCCACGCTCGTTCACGAAGATCACTTCCGTAGCATCGGGACGCCGGGCCGACTCCTCGGCGTAGACCCCGCGCCAGCTCGTCTTGTGATAGAGAAAGGGGTCCGCCGAGTCCACGACGATCGTGGCGAAGGCGGCGGTC
>Ga0209125_1000802_pt1 | contig 35814 bp, 30 predicted proteins | sample BarGraIncub1131A_FD_184503 | JGI IMG/M metagenome (GOLD analysis project Ga0209125, IMG submission 184503) | Arctic peat soil microbial communities from Barrow, Alaska - Barrow Graham LP Incubations 11-31A (SPAdes) (version 2) | ecosystem: Environmental > Terrestrial > Soil > Wetlands > Peat... | reverse complement strand
CTGAAATTTCACGCCCCTGGGCTAGTTTTTTTAAGAGTCGTTGCAAATATCTGTTATAAAAGTGACGAGTTAAAAGTGAAAAATGGAGGAACGCTCCAGCGGATTTCAAATCCGCCGGAGCTGGAGCAAATCAGTGTGATTTCCGTTAAGAAGTAGCAGAGCAATTGTCCGACTCTTCCAAGATGGTAGTTGAGACATGAAAACCAAAATTGCTATATTTTGCATTGATTTCGGCTTCGAGTAAAAAGAGCTGATTCATAGTGGCCTCATCATCATCTTTTACCACAGACCAAACCAGAATTTTTGAGTCAGAGAGTTGAAAGGATAATGATTTAAGTTCGATGTTTCGAGTTTTAATGCCCGCAAAATAATTTGACAAGAAGATGGCCACTCCATTTGGGACAAAAAATGAGTTCCTATTCCATTCTCCTCTCCCAGATAAGTTTTTTCCCAAATCCCAGCCGGTTATTGGTCATCTTCAGGTAGGCAATGGGTAGAATCCAGAGGGTGGTGTCCATCAGGGCAGCAAAAGGGAAGCGTTTCAGATAGGCTTTTTCGGCTATGGCAAGTTTCTCATTTGCGGCCAGTTCCAAAGTCCCGGAAAACTGAATACCTTGAATTTTACCGATGATGCTGGTTTCAAGAACAACATTTCCCGCCACTTTTGGGTTCTGAGTAGCTTCCTGGATATGTCTTGTTTCGTAATCGGATGTAAAAACAAAAGTTATCTGCTCTTCCATAAAGGCATAAAAACAGTTGGCAACCCATGGCTGATCTTGCGAAACGGTTGCCAGGGTAAGCACGTGGTGTTTTTTGAGGAATGTGATGATTTTGGGATCGGGTGTGTCCATAAGTTCGAATAAATGACAAAAGTATAAAAAAGTGTATTATAGTTTGGAGCGAGATGGCAAGCGGTTCGGATAATCTGCTAATTTTGAACTAAGAATAACGAAATACGAAAATATTTTTTCATAAATTTAACCAATAATATGAGCACGAATAGACGTAATTTTATTTCGACCGTCCTAACCGGTGGACTGGCAGCTGCTACAATACCGTTATCAGCCTGCGGATCAGAGAAAAAAACAGCGAATCCTCTGACAGACTTAAAATCAAGATATGCCAGGCTTGATCAAATCCTTCAGCAACCTGTTCTTAAAAAGGAATTGTTTACAACTCCTGTAATTATAGAATCCGTTGAATTGCTGCGTTTTGGGAAAAGCTATTTATGCCGGGTTCGTTCGAAGGACGGGGCTGAAGGTATCTCGGTAGCGCATAGCGGGATGTCTACCCTTTTCCCTATTTTCCTTTCAACGGTTCAGCCTTATTTTATTGGTCAGGATGCACGCGAGTTGGATTTAATTTTAGAACGGATTTATATTTTCAATTTCAACTTCAGATTGAATGGCATTGCCCTTGGATTACCATTAGCAACTGTCGAATTTGCCATTCTGGATATGCTTGGTCGTATGGCTGGTAAAACAATGGGAGAGTTGATCGGAGAAATCCATAATCCTGAGGTTGGTATCTATGTAGCTACTGAATTTCGTGAAAGACCGCTGGAAGAACATTTTGATCTGATTAAAAAAGCAGTGTCCGAATACGATACTCATGCACTTAAAGTAAAGATTGGTTATCAGTTCGCCGGGTCTAAAGATATTCGATACAAAGTACCCATTGGAAAGACAGAAAAAATGATCCCGCTCCTTCGTAAGGAATATGGTGACAGTATGTCCCTCTATGCTGATTCAAATGGTTACTATAATGTTCCAGAAGCGATCAGGGTCGGTAAACTTTTGGAAGAATATAAATATGTTTATTTTGAAGAACCTGTTATGTATGACCATTTCGAAGATATCAAAGAAGTAGCCGACGCACTCACGCTACCTATTGCAAACGGTGAACAGGATCAGAGTTTTGTACATTTTCGCTGGTCAATTGCTAATGATGGCCTTGATATTGTTCAACCCGATAATTATTATTTTGGAGGACTTATCCGTTCGATGAAAGTGGCCCGTATGGCAGATGCATTTGGGAAAACCATTATTCCCCACATGTCAGGAGGAGGACTGGGATTCCTTTATAACATGCAATTTGTTTCCGCAGTTCCCAATGCCGGAGTTCATCACGAATTCAAGGGATTGGATTCTAATGTACCGTTTGAATGTCCGACATCACCTTTAAAGGTCGTTAATGGGAAGCTAAAAGTGCCCACCGGACCAGGATCGGGTGTTAACATTGACCCGGAGTTTATAAGGAAGCATCAGGTTATGAAGGGGTGATTACGTTAATTTTTTATTAAAAATATGGAAAAAAGAGAATTCATTCGTCAGGTCGGTCTGTTATCATCCTCAGCAGCCATTGTACCCTTGTTTGGCTTTAAAGGTTTTCAGGACATTTCAGGTTTGGATGGTAAACAAGGGGAAAATCAAGGGAAAGATCGTGTTAGTTTGCGGGAAAAATTCTTTGGTTGCATAGCCGGCGCTCATATTGGTTCTGCGATGGGAGCTCCTAATGAAGGACACTCCTACGAAAGTATTGAAAAGGATTTTGGGACACTTGATAAGTTATTACCTTATCATCATTACGGGACAAGCAACAATTGGATGCGTGAAGCAGGTACTACCGAAGATGGTATTGAGCGGCAGAAGCTTATGATTACGGCAATCCTTGAGAAGCAGGATAGAATCAACGCGGAAGATCTTCGTCGGTCGTGGGTCGACCATATGAATCCGAAAGCAGGCGGACTCGTCTCAGAACCTTTTGAAGAAAATCTTTTGGCTATGGCAAAGACAAATATCCCTGCTTCAGATATTGGCAAGTACTGTGACTATTCGGGTCTGGTATCCCTCTCCAGGTCGTGTCATCCTATCGGTCTCATTAATGCTGGTGATATTCAGGGGGCAATAGATGATATTCGTGATGTAGGACAACTTTATAACACGGCCAACAGCAGGGGTATCCTCTGGGCAGAAGTAGTCGTAACTGCAATAGCGGCTGCCACAAAACCCAATGCGACTGTTGATAGTGTTATAGGGGCTATTTTTGATAATTGTGATAAGGCAGATAAACGTTTTGTTAGACCAGCAGGCATTCGTGGCGAGATAGAAAGGGCATTGAAATTAACTGCCGACTGTACTGATTTCCGGGAGATGAGAAGAAAATTTGATAAAATATATAGCGGTGAAGGTGTACCCTATAGTCATAGTTACGCTAATGAAATCGTCACAAAAGGAGTCTGTGTTTTCCGGATGACAAAGGCCAATACATGGGAAGCAATGAAGGCTGCCGTTAATATGGGTCGCGATACAGATTGCCTTGCAGCAGTTGCCACCGGTATATCAGGCGCATTAACAGGTGCTGGTTCTTTGCCAAAAGAATTGATTACCCAGGTTGATTATGCTACTTCGGTTAACCCACATACTAATTCTAAACGTACTTTGACTGAAACATCGGATGGATTATACGATGCATTCAAATCCAGACTTTCGAAAATGAAGGCCTTCGCTGAAGAAATGGGAACGGCTTAGCATTATTCTTTCGATAAGATTCAGCCACTTTTTTATTTGATAATTACTATCTTTGTGCTCTTCAAAAAAAGGGAGTTGGAGCACGCTATGAGTAAGAAATTCAGGGAATACAAGGAGTTCAGTCTTTCGCAAATCAACAAGGATGTTCTTAAGTTTTGGGAAGAAGACGACACGTTTCACAAGTCGGTCTCGACCAGGGCGGAAGGGAAGCCTTTTATCTTTTACGAAGGACCTCCATCGGCCAATGGTAAACCCGGAATTCACCATGTTGTTTCGAGAGCCATCAAGGATATTTTCTGCCGTTACAAGACCCAGCAGGGTTTCCTGGTAAGGCGGAAAGCGGGCTGGGACACCCACGGACTTCCCGTCGAACTGAGTGTCGAGAAGTTGTTAGGCATCACCAAAGAGGATATCGGCAAGCATATTTCAGTCGCCGATTACAATGCCGCATGTCGCCGCGAGGTGATGAAATACACCGATCTCTGGGAAGACCTGACTCACAAGATGGGTTACTGGGTCGACATGGACGATCCCTACGTCACCTACGACAGCCGTTACATCGAGACGCTCTGGTACCTGCTGAAGACATTTTACAACAAAAACCTGTTATACAAGGGGTATACCATTCAGCCGTACTCGCCTGCCGCCGGTACCGGACTGAGTTCCCACGAACTTAACCAGCCCGGGTGCTACCGCGATGTGAAGGATACCACCTGTATCGCGCAGTTCAAGGTGATTCGTAATGAACAGTCGGCCAAGTTGTTCGACCAGGTCACGACCGATCTTTTCATCCTGGCCTGGACGACCACCCCCTGGACATTGCCCTCCAATACTGCCCTGGCTGTTGGCGCCAACATCAAATATGTTAAGGTTCAGACTTTCAATCCATACACTGGTGATTCCATTACGGTGATTCTGGCTAAGAATCTTTTCCACCATTATTTCCCGGAAAAGAACGAATTGCTATCGCTGGAAAGCTTTCACGGCGAGGGGAAGAACATTCCCTACAAACTGCTCGATGAGTTCAGCGGCAGTCAGCTGGTTGGCGTCAATTACGAACAACTTTTCCCGTGGGTGAAACCGATGGGTGAGGCTTTCCGGGTTATCCCGGGTGATTTCGTTACCACGGAAGAGGGTACCGGAATCGTGCATATCGCGCCAACATTTGGTGCGGACGACGACCGGGTGGCCAAGCAGACTGGCATCGTACCCTTGTTACTGATCGACAATGAGGGTAAGCGCCAGCCGATGGTCGACCGTCGGGGCCGTTTCTTCAGAATCTCAGATCTGGATCCCAAATTTGTCAAATCAAACCTCAACAAAGAGGCGTACAAAGAGTTCGCGGGCCGTTTCGTGAAAAACAGTTACGACGATAAGCTTACCGACAACGACGCGACCCTCGATATTGACCTCTCTGTTCAGTTGAAGAAAGAGGGTAAAGCCTTCAGGGTAGAGAAATATGAACACAGCTATCCGCATTGCTGGAGGACAGACAAGCCGGTGCTTTATTATCCGATGGATTCATGGTTCATCCGCTCAACAGCAGTAAGGGATGAAATGATCGAACTCAACAAGACCATCAACTGGAAGCCGCAGTCGACCGGCACAGGGCGTTTTGGCAACTGGCTGGAGAACCTGGTCGACTGGAACCTTTCCCGCTCGCGTTACTGGGGAACACCGCTGCCGATCTGGCGTACAGAAGACGCTTCGGAAGAGCTGTGCATCGGCTCTGTAGAAGAGCTGATGGGTGAGATTGAAAAATCCGTGGCGGCCGGTTTCATGAAAGCCAACCCCTACAAAGATTTTGTGGTGGGCGATTTCACCAAAGAAAATTACGAGAAGATAGACCTTCACCGGCCTTTCGTCGATGATATTATACTGGTTTCCCCGAAAGGGGCAAAGATGGTGCGTGAGTCTGACCTGATCGATGTTTGGTTCGACTCCGGGGCCATGCCTTTCGCACAGATTCATTACCCGTTCGAAAACAAGGATATTTTCGAAACTGTTTTCCCTGCCGACTTTATCGCGGAAGGTGTAGACCAGACGCGTGGATGGTTCTTCACGCTGCATGCCATTGCCACCATGGCCAAAGGCTCGGTCGCCTTCAAAAACATCATCTCCAACGGGCTCGTGCTGGATGCCGCGGGGAACAAGATGTCGAAGCGTCTGGGTAATGCGGCCGATCCTTTCGCTACCATCGAGAAATACGGTTCCGACCCCGTGCGCTGGTACATGATGACCAATTCACAACCGTGGGACAACCTCAAATTTGACCTCGGCGGCGTGGATGAAGTGCGCAGAAAATTCTTCGGCACACTCTACAATACCTACAGTTTCTTCGCTTTATATGCCAATGTAGACGGATTCACCTACCGGGAAGCTGAAATACCTTATTCGCAGCGGCCGGAGCTGGATCGATGGATTCTATCGCTGCTCAATACGCTGGTCGGCGAAGTAACAGAGTCCTATGAAACTTATGAGCCAACCAGGGCCGGCCGGGCTATTTCCGATTTCGTATCGGAAAACCTCTCCAACTGGTATGTGCGCCTAAGCCGCAAAAGGTTCTGGGGCGGCGAATACGATGCCGACAAGATCTCGGCTTACCAGACGTTGTATACTGCACTCTCGGCTGTAGCCAAACTGATGGCGCCGATCGCACCTTTCTACAGCGATCAATTATTCCGCGACCTGAACAAGGTAGCCCGGAAGGAGCAGGATGTCTCCGTGCATCTCACTCTATTTCCGCAGACTGACAGTGCATTGGTTGACAAGGCGCTGGAAGAGCGGATGGAGATGGCACAGACAGCGTCCTCCATGATTCTCGGCCTTCGCCGGAAGGAAAAAATTAAAGTACGCCAACCGCTGTCAAGGATTATCGTCCCTGTTTTGAACGAGACTTTCCGCAAGCAGTTTGAGGCGATCGAGAGCATCGTTCTGACGGAGGTCAATGTCAAGGCAGTTGAGTACCTGACCGATTCGTCCGGAATCATCAAGAAAAAAATCAAACCCAATTTTAAGACACTCGGGCCTAAATATAGCAAGCTGATGAAGCAGATAGCTGCGGTTGTCTCTTCCATGGATCAGCAACAGATCATCTCTTTTGAGCGGACCGGGTCGTTCGACATCCTCATCGAAGGAGAGGCCGTCCAACTGGAACCTGAGGATGCAGAGATACTGACCGAAGATATCCCCGGATGGCTGGTAGCCAGCGAGGGAAATCTCACCATCGCGCTCGACATCCATGTAACCCCTGAACTAAGGCTGGAAGGCATTGCGCGCGAACTGATCAACCGGATTCAGAATCTCCGGAAGGAGAGCGGTTTCGAGGTTACTGATAAGATTGAACTTACGGTCGGACAGCATCCGGAACTGACAGCTGCACTCGGAAAATTTGGTGAGTACATTTGTATTCAGACACTTGCAACGAAACTGAATTTAGCTGACATTTCACAAATGAAAGCGGATCAACTTGTTGAAATAGAACCCGGATTAGAGACGCTGATCCAGGTAAAGAAAGTTTAAAAGTGATTAACCGGGGCTGTTCATAAATTTTTGCGAAAGCAGGTAGAAACAGGCCCTAATTAGATTATATTTACAAAAAGCTAAACATTATGTCAGAGAAAACAAGATATTCAGACGAAGAGCTCCAGGAGTTTAAGGCTTTGATTCTGAGCAAACTGGGGAAAGCGCGTCAGGATTACGAACTATACAAAAACGCGATTACGCAGGGTGACGGCAATGATACGCAGGACACCTCCCCGACTTTCAAGGTATTGGAAGAGGGCGCTGCGACCTTATCGAAAGAAGAGGCAGGTAAGCTTGCACAACGTCAGCAGAAATTTATCCAGCACCTCGAAGCGGCCCTGATTCGTATCGAGAACAAGACATATGGCATATGTCGTGAAACCGGAGCCCTGATTTCCAAAGAACGGCTTCGTGCGGTGCCGCATGCGACGTTATCCATTGACGCCAAAAATTCACAACATTGATCAATTTGTAAACTGGTCAGGAGTGCTTGCCGGTCCGTTTTGAAGAGCCGGAATTCTTTTCTTTGTCCAATTTATGTCTGAAAAAATTTATGAGTGTAAAAAATAAATCCATCCTGCTAATTTTTTTGATCCTGCTGGCCGACCAGGTGCTGAAGATCTTCATCAAGACCCATTTCATGCTGGGCGAAGAGGTCGTCATTTTCAAAAACTGGTTTATCCTACATTTCGTTGAAAATAACGGGATGGCTTTCGGCTTTGAGTTTGGTAACAGTATCGGGAAATATTTCCTTTCCATTTTCCGCATCATCGCTATCGGTGCACTGGCCTGGTATCTCTCCAAACTCTGGAAGAAGGACATTCCTTTCGGACTCGCTGCCTGTTTCTCGCTAATTCTGGCCGGAGCGGCCGGAAACCTATTCGATAGCGCTTTCTACGGAATGATCTTCAATGAATCTCACGGACAGGTGGCAACACTTTTCCCGGCCGGCGGAGGATACAACACTTTCTTATTGGGCAAGGTGGTCGACATGTTTTACTTCCCCTTGATTGACACCCACTACCCCAGTTGGTTTCCGATCTGGGGCGGACAGGAGTTTATTTTCTTCAGGCCAGTTTTTAACATAGCGGATTCCTCCATTTCTATTGGCATCGTTGCCATATTCATCTTCTACAAGAGTCATTTTGACGAGAAGAAAGAGGAGGTTGCAGCATCAGAGGTTGATAATATTGAAGTACCCGGTGCTCCTGTTCAGGAAATAGCCGCAGAGACTTCTGGGGTTAAGAATAATCTATAAATTTTACAATATACACCGACTTAATAGTTTTCCACATCTGAGTACAATGAAGCGAAGCGAAATAAATCAACTCATTATCAATTCAATTGAGTTTTTAAACTTGATGAATTTTAAACTTCCTCCCTGGGCGTTTTGGAAACCTGAGCAATGGCGTGGGCAATATGAAACATGCAGTGAAGTTGTTGACAACATGTTAGGGTGGGATCTTACTGATTTTGGAAGCAATGATTTCCATCATTGTGGATTGATCTTGTTTACAATTCGCAACGGGAATTTTAAAAAAGACAAAAAGACTTACGCAGAAAAGGCCATGATTGTAGAAGAATTGCAGGAAACACCCATGCATTTCCACTGGAGCAAAATGGAGGATATTATTAACCGTGGGGGTGGAAACCTGGTGATTGAACTGTACAATTCAACTTCAGCGGAATTGCTTTCTGATAAGCCTTTTCAAGTGAAAACGGATGGTGTGGTCAGGTCATTGCTTCCTGGCGATAAAATTATCCTTACACCCGGTGAAAGTATTTGTCTTGAACAACGAATCTATCACAGGTTTTATGGCGAAGAGGGGAAAGGAAAGGTTTTTGTCGGAGAAGTCAGTTCTGTGAATGATGATACTTCTGACAATCGATTCTTAGCAACAGTAGGACGATTTCCGGAAATCATTGAAGACGAAGAACCGCGTTATTTATTGGTCTCCGATTATCATAAATACCTTTAAAAATGCCTGGAAAGAAAATCGTAATTTCAGGAATTGGTTGCGCACTTGCCGATTTTATCTACCTAAATATTTCCTTTCAATCGGCTGAATTCCGAAAATATTTATCCAGAGCTGATGGCGATGGGGGATTAAGTCCTGGGAAACTGGTATTTCTGGAAGAATTGGAAAAGTATGCCGGAAAACCCTACGCAGATATTTTGAAAGAAATTACAAACGGTTCACATCCAGCTTCGATAAATTTAGGAGGGCCTGGCCTGGTTCCCCTGATTCATGTTTCGCAGCTATTGGACAGAAAAGAGTTTAGTGTAAAATTCTATGGCTTTACGGGGAATGATAAGATTTCGAAATTTGTAACCGAATTGCTCGAAAAGACTCCTCTAGATATCTCGAATTATATTCCAGGAAGCAAAGATACAACTCCTTTTACCGATGTTTTTTCTGATCCCTCCTTTGATAATTTTAACGGTGAACGAACTTTTGTCAATAACATAGGTGCTGCCTGGGACTATACTCCAGCAAGCTTGCCAGAGATTTTTTTCAAATCACATATCGTTTGTTTCGGAGGAACAGCTTTGGTCCCCAAAATTCACGACGATCTGACCAATTTGCTCAAAAAGGCCAAGCACCACCATTGCGTTACAGTGGTTAATACGGTTTACGACTTTCGCAATGAAAAAGCTCATCCCGGGGAAAAATGGCCTTTGGGTAATACTACTGAAAGCTCTGAGTTTATTGATATTCTGCTCATGGATAAGGAAGAAGCATTGAAAATCAGCGGTAGCTCGTCTATTGAAACTGCTGCTCATTATTTTCAGTCGCTCAATATATCGGCATTTGTAATTACCAATGGTGCCGAAAATATTACGGTTTACTCAAATGGAAACCTTTTCCGGAAAATGGCTGTCTCCTCCTTTCCGGTTTCCTCAAAAGTTAAGGAAAATGCTGACCTAAAGGGGGACACGACCGGTTGTGGGGACAATTTTGCAGGCGGACTAATAGCCTCGATTGCCGAACAGCTGAAACGCAGGACTGCTGGTAAGTTAGATTTTATAGAAGCATTGTCGTGGGCCATTGCTTCTGGTGGATTTGCATGTTTATTTGTTGGCGGGACTTTTTTTGAAAATGAAGCAGGTGAAAAGCGCAAGAATGTTGAAGAATTCAAGCAGGACTATTTGCGACAGCTCAAGAAAGGAAGTAACTAATCATGTTTTAATTGCTCAAGGATTCCGGTTGAGATGGAATTATGATTGATTTAGTACTGTTGGCAAGGTGAAATAAAATGTTGAGCCAATCCCTTCTTCACTTTCAACCCACAATTCCCCACCCTGTTTTTCAACAAATTCTTTGCAAAGCAATAGACCGAGGCCAGAGCTTGGTTCTTTATCAGTCCCTTCTCTATAAGATTGAACATCAATGCGGAATAAATTATCTAACAAGATTTGGTTCATCCCAATGCCAGTATCCTGAATGGATATCTCAACATTTTTATCGCTGGTGGGTTTTGCTGAGACATTCATATTTCCTCCTTTGGGTGTAAATTTTAAAGCATTGGATAGGAGGTTTCTAAGAATGGTTTGAAGCATGTTTGCATCAGCGCATACCACTAATCCATCAGGAATGTGAGTTTCAATATCAATTCCTTTGCTTTTTGCAGATTCCTGAATAATATCAATAATTCCAACAATAACTAGTTCTAAATGAATTACTTCAGGTTTAAAACGAATTGCTCCCTCTTGTATTTGTGACCATTCCAATAAGTTGTTGAGTAAGCGGTATAGATTTTCGGCCGATTTGCTCATTCGCATGGCGATATCCTGAACTTCTGACATGGTGAGACTGGGTAATTCTTCAGCCATAATCTGGGTTAAGCCTAAAAATCCATTGAAAGGACTTCGCAAGTCGTGGGCGATTATTGAAAAGAACTTGTCTTTTTCAGCATTGATTTTTTGAAGTTCTTTGTTCTGGTGTTCAATTTCTGCTTTAGCCAGCACTTGTTCAGTGATATCAACGATTAATCCATTCCATAAGATATCACCATTTCCCAGTTCCATCGGCATTGATGAAATATGCAACCAGAGGACAACATTTTTTATGACAACACGCCCTTTCCAGTCGAATGGCCGTTTTTGCATTGCGCTATCATCATTCAATCTTTTGAAACCTTCCAAGTCATCGGGATGAATGACCTTAAAAATTGCATTGGCACTTGCGGTTAAATTTTCAACACTTATATCGAGCATTTCCGCCATTCTGGGGCTAACGTAATCAAGTGCAAAAGTACCTTGTGGTTTGGAATGCATGACATATACCCCTACAGGGATATTGGAAACCAAATCATCATACTGCTTTTTACTTTTGAGGATTAATTCCTCCATTTGCTTACGCTCTGTAATATCATGTGAAACTATCAGAATATTAGGCTCATTGTTAAGAATAATGATATTGGCCGAAATGATGGCAGTTTTCAGGGAACCGTCTTTGCAGCGAAATTTTGATTCAAGATTTTCTATATAGCCCCTTTGTTTGAGGCCGGCAACAAGCTTTTCGAGATCTTCCGGGATAGCCCAAATATTTATTTCTTGTGACAACTTCCCTATTATATCCTCTCTGGTAAAACCTGTAATATTTGTAAATCCCTCATTAATATCAATGTACGTTCCATCACGTTCGGTTATGTTGATTGAATCTCTGCTGGAATGGAAAGCTATTTTGTATTTATCCTCACTCTCTTTCAGAGCCTTCTGGGCTCGCTTACGTTCGGAGGTTTCTTCATCAAAGGACTCTCGCAGGGAATTATACTTTTGCCGTAACTCCATTAAATCTTCAAGCAGTTTTTCTTTGGTTTTGTCCTGATCGTTCATAATATAGGTTTCAACCTTTATTCAATTTAGCTTATGCGTATTCCATTTGGCAGGTCAGCAGGTATTGCCAGGTCACACGAGGCTGAACCATGATTTAGGCGGAACAGATCCTGAACAACCACGTTACCTGATGAATCAAAAATTTTTTCTCCGGGGTTGGCACTGAAGTAGTCAGTCATCTGTCTATTGATCAGTTGAACTGGTTCCTGGCTCTGAGCCTGAAGGCTAAATCCTGACAGGATGATCAATGAAAGTGGGTTAAAAAATTTCATGGATGGTAATTTAATTTTCATTAGGAATATTCCGGCAAATATGACCGGAGATAACCATTGAAAGCCAGCCATTTTAGTTGGGTTTGTTCTCCGCCTATGCCGACGAAATTATATCTGAGAGTCCCCCGTTCGCCAAAGAATTTTGTTCCAAGCACGATGGCGCTGTTGTTTAAAATATAGGGTAGGGCATACTTCTGACAGCGTTCAGTTTCCCTCAGGATAATGTTCCGGTTGGCCATCTTTAAAGCATCAATCCTTCCTTCCGGAATGACAACAGCAAAAGATTGATCGGTTTGTTGCGTGATTGTCACCGTACATCAAAAAGCAATAAATTTCTGCGACTAATCTTTTCTTCAATCACAACCCTTCTATTGCACCAAAAATCCTGCTTTCGTGACTATTATGAACATAAGGTTTTTACCTGCGTGCTATTTTGAGTGGACTATCTCAGGGCGACGGGACCAATACCGGGTACGTGCTACTTCTGGATCGACGTCGAGTTGAACATAAATGATGGTCTTCGAATCAATTACAACTGCTTTTAACTTTGAAATGTCGGGCGAAGTGAGATCGTTTTGCTTTTTTTCGAACATGGATAAATACTCCTTTTTAATTTGTGGTAAAAATTTACAGCTCAAAAGTACTCATAATAAGTCACTTTAATGATATTTGTTGTGACTTAATGTTCCAGATAGGAATTCTTCGGGAAGCGCCGGGATTAGATTGCAAAATAGATGATGTTTGATTAGTTTTAAGGAATTTCCTTAAATGATAACGAACTCAAGATTAAATTAACCAGAACGGTCTATGCAAGAAAATCTAATAGGTCTTTACACACAATCTTTTCGTAAGCACTGGTCTTTAAATGCTTTTTCGGATTTTCAGGGGGCTTCAATCACCTATTGCGAAGTTGCACAGCGGATCCGCCAGATCCACTGTTTTTTCCGTGAAAGTGGTATTAAGAAGGGCGATAAAATCGCCATTCTTGGACGAAACTCCTCCAACTGGGCGATTTCATTTTTGGCTGTTTCAGGTTATGGCGGCGTAACAGTACCTGTTCTACCGGATTTTAATCCGGATGACATTGTCCATATCCTCCATCATTCCGAATCGCTGTTTCTTTTTGCAGGCGATAACTTTCTTGAAAAACTTGATCCGGAAAAAATTTCCGGGATAAAAGGAATTGTTAGTCTGTCTGATTTTTCCGGACTCTACTTCAAAACAAATACTGATAAAAAGCTTTGGATTAGCTGCATGACAACTGGGTATACCGGGATTTCCACACCTGAGAACTTCGAGCTGACGGAATACAAAGCGGATGATTTAAGCATCATTTCTTACACAAGTGGCACATCAGGATATTCCAAAGGAGTCATGATTCCTGCCCGTAGTTTGCTTTCAAATATTATATACGCTCAGGAGCACATGCCTTTAAAATCAGGGGATTGTATCGTTTCTTTCCTGCCAATGGCACATGTTTTCGGATTATTGTTCGAATTTCTTTTCCCTGTATCTGTTGGCTGTCATGTTACATTTCTCTCGAAAGTTCCTACTCCTCAGCTAATAATAAAAGCTTTCAAAGAGATAAAACCAAAGCTGATTCTATCGGTTCCATTGGTCATCGAAAAAGTATATAAAAAAAATATTCTGCCGGCGATTGAAAAACCAGTGGTTAAATTCCTGCTAAAAGTCCCAGGTATTCAACAGATTCTGTTCAAAAAGGTCAGGGCCTCCCTTGTTGAAACCTTCGGGGGTAATTTCCATGAAATTGTGATAGGCGGAGCCCCTCTGAATCATGAGGTGGAAACCTTCTTCAGGAAAATCAGGTTCCCTTTCACCATTGGTTATGGAATGACAGAATGCGGCCCGCTGATCTCTTATGAACCCTGGAACAGTTTCAGGCCTTCATCCGCAGGCAGACTCGTTGATCGGATGGAAGTACGAATCGATTCCAATGATCCCTTCAAAGTAGCTGGGGAAATCCTGGTAAGGGGGGATAACGTGATGATGGGATACTACAAAAATGAAAAGGCAACCTCTGAGACAATGGATAGCGAGGGTTGGCTGCATACCGGCGATCTGGGGGTTATCGATTCTGAGAATTTTATCTATATCCGTGGGCGGAGTAAAAATATGTTGCTGGGACCATCCGGTCAGAATATTTATTCGGAAGAGATAGAAGCCAAGCTTAACAATTATCCTTACGTACTTGAGTGTGTGATTACCGAACGGGACGGTAAAATGATTGCATTTGTGTATCCTGATCCCGAAAAAATTGAGGCAGAGAAGCTGGGTGAACGACAATTGAAGGAAATTATGGCTGGAAATTGCAAGCAGGTCAACAAGGAACTTCCCAAATTTGCCCAGCTCAGTTCAATTATCTTGGTGGATAAAGAATTTGAGAAAACGCCCAAGCGAAGCATCAAAAGATACCTTTATATTTAGAATTCCGGAAGGAACAATTGGCCACTATACCAATGTTACCTCGGGGCTCTCCCGTGAACATTCCTGTTTGTACTTTACTTTTGGGTAACCCAGCAATAAGGAGGCATAGATTCTGTTTGTTACCGGAATACCAAAATGGTGGTTGTGCTTGCCGTTTTTGCCAAGCGCTTTGACAATAAAACCGTTAAAACAGGTTGCTAAACCTTTTGCATTGGCATGAAGCGAGGTGTAAGTAGCCCAGATATTTGCATCCGCTTCAAGCATTCCAGTCTTGGTAACAGGCCCGTGAAAAAGTATGACAGCCGGGGCATGATGACAAATAAAAGAGTCACTAACCTTCTGCTGCTCTATAAAAAATTCTTTGTAACGTTTGAGCTTCTGAATGTTCATCTTTGGCACGAATAGTTTGATCAGCAGGCTGATGAACGGTGAAGTAATAAAGGAGAATAGCTTGATCAGCGAATCTTCCGTCAACTTATTCAACAGTTGAATTTTTTCGGATGAACGAACAATGGTTAGCTGAAGTGGTCTGGCGTTACTAGCTGAAGGACAATGCTTTAGATTGTCAACCAATTGCATCAGGACATCTTCCGGAACCTCCTTTGATTGATAATGCCTGCAACTGCGAATTCCTGCCGTAAACGCACTAAGATCCTCAGCAGTAATTGAATGAGGACGCAACGGTACAATTTCACCTTTATCCGGGAATACGGTCATCTCCGGACAAATTGCGATACAGTGCCCACAGTGAATGCAGGTATTCGCTATTGCTCCTGTTGCGATAGTTATTGCATTGGATGGACAATCTTTGACGCACTTCAAGCATCTTGTGCACCTGTTTAAATCTATAATTGGCATGAGAATCGATTTCGGGTTCCAAATTAATATTTATATACTGCACTCTCCCTGTCCAGCCGATCCATATCCTCTTCAGAGAGCCTGAACGACAACGCACCGGTATTCTCCTTCACATGAATTTCTTTGGTGGCCCCAGGAATAGCGACAACAGTTTGGCCGTGAAAATGGATCAGCCAGTTGAGGGCTACCTGTGCGGGTGTGGCGTTGTACTTTATGGCCAGCTCCTTCACCAGCTTAACTACCGGAAGGCTCTTTTCTAACCCGGCAGGTTTGAATTGTGAACTATATTTTCTGAACCCAATATTTTTGAGAAGGTCGGGATTATCATGAAACTTGCCTGTCACCAACCCCTGGGCGAGCGGTGAATAGGCAATGATGGTAATACCTAGTTTTTTTGCCAGATCCATCACGCCATTCGATTCGATGCGGCGGTCGAGCAGGTTGTACAAAACCTGGTTGGATGCCAGCGGGATCCTCCGCATGTCGAGTGTTTCCCAGCTGTTTCTCATCTGTTTGGCGGAAAAATTGCTTACCCCGATACATTTGATCAGTTTTCTGTCGAGCAGGTCAGCCATGGCGCTCACTTCGGCTTTTTCGTTGGAGAATCCCCATGGTTGGTGAACCTGGTAAAGATCTATAGGATAAGGCGACAATGCTTTGATCCGTTCTTCGATAGTTTTTGGGATATTGGAAGCAAATCGAAACATTGGCCACCATTTGGAGGCGATGAACACCTTCCCAGGCTTTTCCCCAGCCACCTGCAGTGCCTTGGAAAGTGCTCTTTCTGAGGCTCCATTGCCATATATTTCGGCGGTATCAAACCAGTTGATTCCTCCTTCAAGGGAGAGTGATACTACCTTCCCGATCAGGTCATCTTCAAGCGTAGGCCAAAATTTTCCTGCCAGGTTTTTTTGTTTGCTGAACTGCCAGCAACCAAGTCCGACAGGTGTTATTTGAAACCCGGTTTGCCCGAGCGAACGCAATGCTTTATTATCATCCATATTTTTATCCAAAAACTTATGTTTTCACACAAATTTAATCTTTTCTTTCTTAATAAGGAAACTGAGATTTGTGCCCGATTCAATGACAACCTTGGCAATTTTTGAGTTAAAATTTTGGGTTGCTAAATATTTTTATCAATCGGGATAACAAAAGGGATGATTTGTGAGTATCTTTATATTATTGATATTCACTCATCTCTCTGCAAGTCATGAAAATACTTCTGGTCTATCCTCAATATCCGGATTCCTTCTGGAGCTTCAAGCACGCGATGCCTTTTATTGCCAAGAAAGCCACTGTTCCACCGCTTGGACTGATTACCGTTGCGGCTATGCTTCCTGAAAATTGGCAAAAGAAATTGATCGATCTCAATGTCACCAAATTAAAGGCCAATGATATTCTCTGGGCCGATTACGTTTTTATCAGTGCCATGTCTATCCAGCGGGAGTCTGCCGTTCATGTGATTGATGAGTGCGTGAAGCTTGGGAGGAAAATCGTTGCCGGCGGACCACTTTTCACGCAAGACTATGAGAATTTTCCCCAGATTGATCATTTCGTCCTCAATGAGGCAGAATTAACTTTGCAACCTTTTCTGGATGATCTGGTCAAGGAACGGCAGCTGCAAAGAGTCTATAACACTTGTGAATACGCAGATCTTACCAGGACACCTGTCCCGGATTATAGCCTATTATCAAGGAAGGATTATGTTGTCATGAATCTCCAGGTTAACAGGGGTTGCCCTTTCGCATGCGATTTTTGTGAAATAACGACCCTGTTGGGCCATAAGGTTCGCATGAAGAATAGCAGTCAGGTCATCGATGAACTGGAGGCGCTGTACCGTTTGAACTGGCGGGGACCCATTCTGATTGTGGATGATAATTTCATCGGGAATAAAAGTGTCGTCAAGAAGAGCCTTCTGCCGGCGATGAATAAGTGGATGCGGGAACATGAGTTTCCATTTACTTTTGAGACGCAATGCTCAATCAATCTCGCAGATGATCCGGAATTGCTTTCCCTGATGGTGAATACTGGCTTTAAATCGGCATTTATCGGAATCGAAACCCCCGACCTGGTTTCGCTGGGTGAATGTCACAAAGGACAAAATCAAAACCGGGATCTTTTGCACTGTGTCAGAAAGATTCAAAAGGCCGGAATGTCTGTTTCAGGTGGCTTTATCGTTGGTTTTGACAGTGATATTTCATCTATTTTTCAACGTCAAATTGATTTTATTCAGGAAAGCGGAATTGTTTCAGCCATGGTCGGCATTCTGCACGCACCCAAAAACACTGTTCTCTACAAACGCCTGGCAGGTGAAAACAGACTGATGAAAGAGTCGACCGGAAACAACACAGATGCATCTATGAATTTTATTCCTAAGATGAATGCTCAGGATTTACTGGAAGGGTATCGAAAAATCATCCATGGAATTTATTCGATTAAACCTTATTACAAGAGAGTCCGGCAGTTTTTAATGACTTATCAGCCAATTGATACGGTGAAGACGAGGAACAGGTTCTCCCTTATTAAAAGCTTCTTTAAATCTGTCTATATTATTGGAATCAGGAGCAAGGGAAGAGGAGAATTCTGGAAACTCTTTGTCTGGACACTTTTCAAAAAGCCAAATCTATTCAAGGAAGCTATACAGTATGCCGTTTATGGTTACCATTTCAGAATTGTCTACGGTATAAATAAATGAATGTGAGATAAATACATTGTTAGTAAACCCTGATCCCTCAGGGAATTGGACGTGTTGTTACAGGGGCTTCTATTCAGGCGATATTTATGGCCAATGCGGGTGGCTGCTGGGACAATGCCAATCCCCAAATATATTATACTCTCCTGGTTATACTTTGAAAACCGGTTCAGTATCTTTCGCCAGGGCAAGTAATTTCTCCCTTTCCACATTTTTTAGTGGGGTGAAATTTTTTGCGATTTCAACTCCTTTCCAGAACAGTTCGGCTGCTCCGGGGGAAACAGCAGCTGTAATATCAAGTGAAAGTGTATATCTGAAGGCCATATTTAGAATCGCATCGTCCATGACCGGACGATACCAGCAATTGGGGTATACGTTCTCTTCTCCATTTTTTAATTTCGTCAGGGCCATGGATTTTAATGCCAGAATGCCCATGTTCCGCTGTTTGGCCTTTTCGAAAACCTGTGGACCGAAATTGCCTGTGTTCCAGCAGACAAAGTTCAGCGGGAACAGAACAGTATCGAAGTCGAATAATTCCATCGCGTGCAGGGCGGCCTCAACAGAATGTGCGGAAAAACCGATGTGACGAATCTTCCCGTCACGTTTGGCCTGGAGGACTGCCTCCATCGCTCCGTCTTTGGCGAATACCCTATTGACCTCATTCACCGTAGTAAGGGCATGCAGCTGATAGAGATCAAAATGATCAGTTATCAGTTTTTCCAGAGAATTATTGAGTTCGCCTTCGGCCCCGGCTTTATCCCGTTTAGTGGTTTTACATGCCAGGAAACATTTATCCCGGTAGGGTTTTACGGCAGGGCCCATCCGGTCCTGGGCATCCCCGTACGATGGAGCGACGTCGTAATAGTTGATTCCGTGGTCAAAAGCCTTTGCGATATTTTCGTTGGCAAATTCCTGAGGGTTCTTATTCAGCATGATCCCGCCAAATCCAAGAATGGACAAGTGATCATCCATCCGGCCAAGTTTTCGACGGGGAACAGGCTTATCAGATAATTTTTCGCCCGGACTTTTAAGGGAGGGGAGTGTCAAAGCCAGACTGCCAATACCTGTATTTCTGAGGAATATTCGCCTTTTCATATCAGTAGGTTTTAGAATATGATGATTTTATATCCAAAAGTACAAATAAATTAATCATTAAAGGAACCTTCTCTTTATCAATTCTATCCTATTTTTGCGGCATGGAATATCTCTCACTAATTGGAACGGTCACCCTGCTGAACCTGTTGGCAGTCATGAGTCCGGGACCTGATTTTGTTATGGTGGTACGGAATTCACTCTGCTATTCGCGAAGGGCGGGTGTCTATACCAGTCTGGGAATCAGTACAGGACTATTGATTCATCTCTTTTATTGTCTTGCTGGTATAGGCCTGATAATCTCGAAGTCTGTCGTTTTGTTTTCCATCATCAAGATTCTTGGCGCCGGTTATTTGATCTACTTGGGAACAGGTTCTATCCTGTCAAAAAGCTCCAGACTGAATCTGAAAGAAATGGTCACCGGGACGGATCTTGAGCCTTTTCAGGCTTTCAAGATTGGTTTTCTGACCAATATTTTAAATCCCAAGGTAACTCTTTTTATGCTCAGCATTTTTACTTTCGTCATAGGAAAGGATACACCGCTTTATGTTATCCTGATCATTTCGGTCATTATCCTATTAACCGCCTTAATATGGTTTAGCATCGTTTCCACTTTTTTTACGCAGAAGAAAGTTCAAAAGGCCTTTTTCAAATACGAGTACATTATCAATAGTTTCCTGGGCATCATTCTGATATTCATAGGTGTCAAAATCGCCCTGACATTCCTTCCCCTCTAAGCTCTGCCCCCTTTTCATATTTTACTTGCCGAAATCTGATACTATTTTACTATATTTACCTGACTATAACACACAAATCCTTGTCTTGTGAATTTTGCTTCGCGCCTTAAAACTGAACAGAATTTTGATGATCTTTGTTTGAACTGAACCAAACATATGATAGAACCACTAAAATATTTGAATGCAATTTCAATACTGGAGGAAATCCGAATTATATTATGATGAAAACTAATTTTAATCGGATAGCACTTTTAATAATTATTGGCGAACTTTTATTAAGTAACCTTACTGGTGTAGTTTATGGCCAGGATCCTGTGGATTATGTAAATCCGAATATTGGGACAATCGGGCACCTTCTTAAGGCAACTATTCCGGATGTCCAATTGCCCCGGGGAATGATCAGGTTGTTTCCGCACACAACTCCGGGAATTAGAGATGTATACCTCGCCGACAAGATATATTCATTCTCAGTAACATCATTATCAAATGATTTTTCCGGAGGACTTGGAATTTTCTCTCTGATGCCTGTAACCGGTAATATTAAGGTTAATGAGGGAGAGAATGCTTCAGGGTTCGATCACGATCTGGAGAAAGCAACACCTTATTGTTATACTGTCCTATTGGAGGACTATGATATAGATGTTGAATATACGGTAACTGAACATTCTGCATACTACCGATTCACTTTTCCTGAAGAAGTGAATTCAAATATATTGCTAAGGTTACTCCAAAACGCTGAAATGAAGATTGTGAATAACAGTATCATAGAAGGTTATCAGACATATTCCGGAGATCGTAACTCAGAAAGAAAACTCTATTTTCATTCCGAGTTCAGTAAACCATTCAAATCTTATGGAAGTTGGACAGGTAAAGAAGTTGTACCTGGTGAAAAAGAGAAAACCGGAAACAATATTGGAATATTTACTACCTGGTCGACTTCAAAAGGTGAGCAGGTGCAGGTAAAGGTTGGTTTCTCATTTATAAGTATAGATCAGGCCCGGCAGAATTTAGAAAATGAGATTTCGGATTGGGATTTTGATCGGGTAAAGAATAGTGGCAGGGAAATATGGAACAAGGCATTAAGTAAGATCCGGATTGAGGGAGGAACCGAGAGCCAGCGAGCCATATTTTATACCGGATTGTATCGTGTGTTGGGAAGGAAAACAACGAACATAACAGAATATGGGAAATATTATAGCAGCTTTGATAACAAGGTTCATTTGACGGACGGACATGATTTTTATCAGCTTGGAGAAAGCTGGGGATCATTCAGATCTCTGTTTCCTCTGGGCCTCATATTGGAGCCTGAAAGGCAAAATGATATCGTAAGATCTTATTTACGTATGTACGAACAACGCGGGTGGCTTGGTGATGCGGCTTTAGACCGGCGTGTTATGATCGGACGGCATGAAACAGCAACAATAACTGAGGCCTATATGAAAGGATTTCGGGATTTCGATGTTGGAAAGGTCTATGAGGGTATGAAAAAGAATGCGATGAAAGCAACCATGATACCCTGGCGTAATGGTCCGGCCACAGAACTGGACACTGTTTACTTTGAGAAGGGATTTTTCCCCGCACTGGCATTAGGACAGAAGGAATGGGTGCCCCAGGTTGACAATTTTGAGAAAAGGCAAGCGGTGTCAGTTACTCTGGAGCATTCTTATGATGATTGGTGTCTGGCTCAGATGGCGAAATCCTTAAACAAGCAGGCAGATTATGATTTTTTCATGAAACGTTCGTACAACTTTAAAAATCTCTTTGATACTCGGATTGGCTTCATGGCACCCAAGACAGCAGATGGTAAATGGGTATTTAACGAAGAGAAGCTGGATCCTATCTGGAGCGGAGGCCAGGGCGGACGAGATTACTATACCGAAACGAATGCATGGACATACACCTTCCACGTTCAGCATGATGTAGCCGGCCTTATTGACCTCATGGGCGGAAGGGATAAGTTTATCGCCAAACTGGATGCTCTCTTTCAGGAGCAGTTCGGAAGACGTGGTTCAAAGGTTGATTTTTTGAAACAGTTCCCTGACGGTACTGGTTTGATAGGTCAGTATAATCATGGAAATCAGCCTGGCTTCCATATTTCATACCTTTACAATTACGCCGGTGAACCATGGAAGACCCAGCGCAGGGTACGTGATATCATGAAAATATGGTATAATGACGGACCATTGGGAATATGCGGAGACGAAGATGAAGGTGAGTTATCCTCTTGGTATGTGTTCAGCGCAATGGGTTTCTACCCTGTTTGTCCGGGACGGGCTGTATATGATATCGGCAGTCCGATCTTTGAGAAGGTTGCCATTGACGTTGGCAACGGTAAGACATTTAATATTGAAGCCAGGGATGTGTCATCAAAGAACAAATATATTCAATCTGCACACCTGAACGGAGAACCTCTTAACTCTCCATGGTTTAATCATTCTGATCTTTCAAAAGGCGGGACTCTGGTTTTGCAAATGGGGCCAAGACCCAATGTGGAGTGGGGAAGAACACCAGAAACATCTCCTTCATCTTTGTCTCGATAAAAGGGGCCAGAAGATTTTGACAAGAAGTAATAATATTAAAAATAACAGACATGAAAAGATTAGTTCTATTGTTAGCTATTATAAGCATAACAAGCCTTTCGTACGCTCAACAACATTCCTCAGAGAAAAAATCAGAACCAATGAAAAAAACTGTAATTGCCCGGCTTGCAATCAAAAAAGAAGTAGTTGATAACTTTGTACAATTTGCTCAGAAAATAGTGGAAGAAACTCGCAAAGAAGCTGGATGTATCTCCTATTGTTTGTACAAGAATAGTTTTGGCCAGGAAGCCCAATTTATATTTTATGAAGAATATAAAGATCAGGCTGCACTAGATTACCACAATAAATCGGAGCATTTAAAACAGTTCCTTTCCCAGATCAGTTCACTGCTGGCAGGTGCTCCAATAGTTGAAGTATTTTGAGGGAATACAGACTACTGCAATTATTTTAAAAATTTAAGGATCACGAAAAAGTAAGCTTATATGTAGAAGTTTAGACTTCGTCTGGACACACCTGAGTAAAAAAACACCTAATACCGCTGAAACTTGAAACATTTATACGGTAACCTTTCTAATTCTTCAGGCATCCGATAGGAACTACCAAAACGCCATCATTACGACGATAAGCATATTGACCTCCGGTTATTACCTCAATCAAAACTGCTCCCGAAGATTGTAAAGCTATTTGTAATTCTTGATCGCACAAGCGTAATAAATAAGACTTTTCACTCATAATCTATGTGGTACTAATTCTATACAAATATAGAAAAAGTTCCTTGCATTCCAATTTCGACTTCCTGGTTTGGCGACATTATACTTCCTAATTTGGCGACATTTTACTTCCCAATTTGGAAAGTTTCACTTATGACTATATAGTGATGGGACTCTTGTTCGTGTACAAGGCAAGTTAAAACTCTTTGATTAGCTGTGCAGTTTTCAAACGAAATACTGTGCTGTTTTCAACCGGTATTTACAGAAAAAAATTAAAGCGATAATATTCCATATATTGTGGAACAATTATTCTATATTTGCATCGAAGTCAATAAAATATAAAGTTTTGGATATACTGCGCAAAGACAGATTACTTAGACATAAAATTAAGAACAAAGGTAATTCCAGGTTAATTAAAGCCATTGATTCTTTGATTGTTGACTTAGAGAAAGCCAATTGGAGAACAAAAAATGAAATTGTTGCGGAAAGACCTGATGCTGATTGTGTTCATAGTGAAGGATTCTATTTCTTTAATATAAACATTCACAGGACAATGATTTTAATTGTTTTTGAGGACAATGAAGCTACGATTATTTGGACAGGTTCTCATGACGATTATGATCTGACTTTTAAAGGGAACAAAAAAACGATTGAAAATTGGTTAAGAAAACAAGGATTAATAAAATAATTGAACAATGGATAAGTTTGATATTGATAATGTTTTGCAGATAGTTGAACTTTCAAACGAATTGGAATTTGAAAAGGCGAATGCCTTGCAACTTAAATTGAGGTGGATGCAAAAAGAAGACGAATCTTTAAGCCCAATCAGGGAACATCTTCGTTTTTTGGTACGTGACTACGAAAAAAAGCACTGGTCAAATATTGATTTGATTACTGATGAACAAACTGATATCAATTTCAAGGCTGAGCGGTTTGTTTCAGCCGAAAATAAATTTATTTCGGAACGTAGAGAAATAATAAAATCAAAATTAAAGGCCTATGGATTAATTCAATCTGATTTGGCTAAAATTTTAGGACATCGGGATAATTATATGTCTGAATTGATAAATGGTGTACGTCCATTTTCAAAAGATGATATAGTAGTAATTCACAGGCTATTAAAAATTAAACTTGACTCATTGATTTCTCCATTTGTTAAGGAAGATGTTGCCCGACATGTCCGATCTACGCTTGAGACATTAAACAAACAAAAAGTTAAGCTTTCAAAAAAAGACTTTGACTTCGTGGAAATTTAGTCAATGACAATAGGGGGAATAGAGTTCCTGCTTTAATCAATGATTCCTTAACAAGTATCTTCTACTTATGAGAATTTTAATCACCGGCGCCGATGGCATGCTTGGAAATAATCTGGTAAGATTGCTTCTCGAAGCAGTGCATGAGGTGAGCGTGCTGATCCATCCCGCTTCAAAGTCATGGACGCTCGACGGATTGAAAATCACGAAATATGCTGGCAATATCCTGATTTCGGAATCATTGGACGAAGCTTTTCAAAATCAGGAGGCAGTTGTTCACGCTGCGGCTTCCACCGCAGTATGGCCATCCAGGTCGGAGATGGTCAGAAAGATTAACATGGAAGGCACCCGCAACGTGGTGGAGGCAGTCCTCCGGCACAAGGTTGGCCGAATGATTTACATAGGATCCGGTAGTTCTGTGAATGCTCCGGGAGCACCCGACTCCAGATATAAATTTCCGGGGGCCAAATACGGACTGGATTACATCGATTCAAAATATGAGGCGTTAAATTTTGTCCTGGATGCCGCCAGAAATCGGGGCTTGCCTGCTTTGGCTGTCCTGCCGACTTTTATGATCGGACCTTACGATTCGTTACCCGGTTCCGGAAAGATGATTCTCGCACTGGCAAAGGGGAAACTGAAATTCTATACCAGGGGAGGACGAAATTTTATCCATGTCAGAGATGTTGCAACCGCGATCGTCAACAGTTTGAAAATGGGGGAGATAGGCTCGTATTATATCGCCGGAAATGAAAACCTGACTTACCAGGAATTCTTTGCCAAAGTAGCCGGGATCGTCTCAAAACCAGCACCGAAGATCTTAATCGCGGACTGGCTGGTCAAGACGGTAGGCCTATTGGGAAGCTTGTCCGGGGCTGTCCTGAAAAAAGAACCGCTGCTGACTTATCCGATGGCACGGATATCCTGCGATAAGCAATATATTTCGGACGAAAAATGCGTTGCAGAGCTTTATATGCCACAGACCAACATAGATATTGCCATCCGGGAATGTTACGATTGGTTTGTAGAAAATAAATACATAAAATGATTTAGGATGAACACACACATGGTTTTGACAGATTTTTCGTGGCACGAGGATGAGCTCGTTACATTTCTTCCCATCCTTCTCACCATCGTTTTTTTCGTGATATTCTGGTTCACCAGTAAATCGCCGAAGATCAAAACCTGGTTTTATAACAAGTACGATACCGATCAGGCATCCTTATGGCATATTACTTTCGGAAGGGTAATCGGTTTCCTGTCGATGTGTATCCTGCCGGGGATCATCTGTTTGATTTATCTGCCTGAATACTCCTTGGCAGATTATGGACTTACCTATAAACCTGAAACCATACAATTTACGATCTTCTGGTCGTTCGTTCTCTCATTATTGGTAATTCCTTTGGCATTTATCAGTGCTCAAAAGCCTAAAAATCTGGTTACTTATCCAATGATCCGTGCCAGAGTTTGGGATAATAAAATATTTATTCTGAACGCATTAGGTTGGGCTTTGTATCTTTTTGGTTACGAATTTCTTTTCCGGGGGATACTCCTTTTTCCACTGGCAGAACATTTAGGTGTATGGAATGCCATAGCCATCAATATTGCACTTTATTCAGCGACGCATATCCCGAAAGGGCTTGAGGAGACCATCGGTGCACTTCCGCTCGGAACGGTATTCTGCCTCCTGACATTGGCTTCCGGAACCATCTGGATCGCCTTTGTCGCGCATGTAGCCATGGCCTGGACAAATAGTTTCACTGCCCTGAAGTTTCATCCCGAAATCCATTATAAAAGAGCTCCCAAATGAGTGCTCAAAAATTCAACGGAAAAGTTGCCGTAATTACGGGTTCGAGCCGTGGAATTGGTAAAGCCATTGCCCTCGAGCTCGCAAAAAGAGGTGCCTTCATTGTCTTAAATGGCAGGGATTTCGACAGACTGAACAATACAGAAAGTGAGATTAAAAGCTATCAAACGGGCGTCATCAGCGTTTGCTGTGATGTCTCCACCAATGAAGGTGGAAGGCTTCTGATAAGTGAGGCGGTTAAGGCTTTCGGCCGGATTGATTTCCTGATCAACAATGTAGGCGTGTCGATGAGGGGCAATGTTTGCGAAATGAACCCGGATGTCTTCAGGGCAACTTTCGAAAGTAATTACATGAGCGCGGTATGTCCAACCATCCCGGCGCTGGATCAGCTGCGGCTTTCCAAGGGTAGTCTGGTCTTTATCTCGAGCCTGGCGGGCATCCGCGGACTCCCTTTTATCTCAGCTTATAGCTCATCCAAAATGGCGCTTCGGGCATTGGCAGAGTCCATCCGGATAGAAGAGGCAGATCACGGAATCCACGTAGGGCTGGTATTCGTTGGAATCACCGTCAACGATGCAGGTAAAGAGACCCTGGGGTCTGATGGCTCCAGGAAATTGCTGGAACCTAGAAGCGGAAGCGGAGTTCAGTCAAAAGAATCCGTAGCTGTCGCAGTATTGAAGAATATCACTAAAAGGAAATTTATAAGTGTTCTGACTTTCGTCGGAAAGCTCAATTATCTTCTGCAACATATTGTCCCACAAATAGTTGAGCGTATAATCATAAAAAACATCAGAAAGTTTGAGGAACGTAGCAGGTAATCAAACCACACACAAAAATAAATCCAATCAACGATGAAAATTACATCTTTCTTTATTGTATTACTCTTAGCGCTGTCACAAAATTTTTTTGCGCAGGGCACAATGATCAAGCAGGAAAAATTAACCAGATTTCAGCTTCAGTCAACCGAATTAATCCAGGAAACCGGCGAACAAATATCTACATCAGCCTATCATTCAAATGTTTACTGGTTTCCCGTGAAGGTGCCGTCTACGATTCTGACAGGATTGGTTGCCAACAGGGTTTACCCGGATCCCTACTCCGGAATGAACAACATGTTGATTCCCGATGCATCTGACGAATTCAACAAAACTTACAACCTGGAGCAGTTCAGTCATATCCCCAATGTTCCTAATCCATGGAAGAAACCATACTGGTACAGAACGACTTTTAAAGTTCCTGCCTCCGACAAAGGCCGTCATTTCCAGTTGATTTTCAAAGGGATAAACTACAGAGCCGCACTGTGGGTGAACGGTTTACAGGTAGCAGATTCCACCCAAATGGTCGGAATGTTCTCGGAATATAGCTTCGATGTCAGCAAACTGGTAGTGGCAGGAGAGGAAAATGTGCTGGCCGTCAAAATCTATCCACTGGATTATCCCGGATTGCCTGCAAAAGAGCAGCTCAGGGCGATGGACGATTTCTTCGAAAACGGAGGCCCTACCGGAGATATCGGTAAGAATGTCACGATGGTCTGTTCGGTTGGATGGGACTGGATGCCGCCCGTCCGCGACCGGAATATCGGAATCTGGCAGCCGGTGATCCTGCGGACATCCGGCAATGTCACCATCGTTCAGCCCCACCTGGTAACTGATTTGCCCAATTTGCCGGATACTTCATTGGCGAAACTTTCCCTGGATCTGACTTTATCCAATCATAGCCAGACCAATTCAACCGGATCATTGAAGGTGACGATCTCTCCTGAGAATTTTCCGGGTACGCCATTTGTGTTTTCCAGGCAGGTGAATCTATCAGCCGAATCACAGGTAAAAGTAGCCTTTAATGCTGAAAACACGCCGCAAATGACCGTCAGGCAGCCTCGCCTATGGTGGCCAAACGGCTATGGTACCCCCAATCTTTATCGCATACAGCTTCAATTTCAGGCCAAAGGAGAAGTTCTGGATGATACCTCCTTTGTTTTTGGTATCCGGACAGTCAGCTCAAAAGCTGTTGAGGTACCCAACAAATTTCTGCGAAGAGATTTCTACGTCAACGGCCAGAGGATCCAACTTACAGGAGGTGCCTGGGTGCCGGATATGATGTTGAACCGCGATTCCACCCGCTACGACGCAGAGCTTCATCTTTGCCGGAATTCGAATATCAACCTGGTCAGAATCTGGGGTGGAGGTGTTACGCCACCTGATATTTTCTTCGATTTGGCTGATCGGTACGGATTACTGGTGTGGTCTGATTTCTGGGTTACCGGAGATACGCATGGTGAATTCAAGGGATCCACTGACTGGCCGCTGGAACCTGAAGTTTTCGTCAAGAATGCGATCAACACCATCTATCGGATCCGCAATCACGCAAGTTTGTTACTCTGGACAGGCGGTAACGAGGGCCATATCAGGAAAGATGTCTATGAACGAATGAGGCAAAGCGTGATTGATCTGGATGGCACCAGGCCATTCATCCCGAGTTCTTCCGGTTATGCCAAACTGCCTGCCGGTTTCAGCGGATCATGGCCGGATAACCTGCCATCAGGCGTTTACAGCAGCGGACCATATACCTGGCAGGACTCCAAAGTCTATTATAACCTCGCCGACAAAGCCAAAGATTGGGTCTTTAAAGACGAGACCGGACTGCCATCGCAGCCAACCTACCACTCGCTGATCAAAATAATTCCGAATCTGGTCTGGGACAAGAAACTCCCCTTTCCGCTGAATAACACCTGGGGTTACCACGATGCTGCCACCGGAAACGGAAAATACAACAAATATTACGAGTCGATGGTCAAAAGATATGGACCACCAGCTTCGATGGAGGAGTTTTCTGATAAAATGCAGCTCATGAATGCCACCGGCTATCAGGGTACTTTTGAAGCAGCTGGTCACCGGTTGAACGACATCGGCGGCATCATGCTATGGAAACTGAATGCAGCCTTCCCGAGTGTGGTCTGGCAGGTCTATGACTGGTACCTGGAACCAAATGCAGGTTATTATTTTATGCAAAGCGCTTGTGAACCTATTCATATTCAATTAAATCCGCTGGATCATGTGGTGACGGTGATCAACAGAACCTGGCAACCAGTTTCGGGTTTGACCATCGAAGCAGCTGTTTTCGGGCTGGACTCGAAACAGCTGTTTCATCAGACTGCCAGCGTAAGTCTTTCAGCATCTGATGTTAAGGAGGCCTTCTCGGTATCGAAAGTGTTGGAGGAGAATAAAGGGGTAAATTTCGTGGTCCTGAATCTGAAGGATGCTGCCGGGAAAGTTGTATCTCATAATACCTACTGGTTGGCAGCGGACGACAATTTTTCGGCCTTAAATTCTATGCCACAGACCAAAATCCAAATGACCATCATAAGGAAAGAGCAGCTGAAAGCCGATACCAGATGGACACTGAAGTTCACCAACAGTTCAAAACAACTGGCATTTTTTGTCAATCCACGATTGATGAATGACGAGGAGGAAGTATTGCCGGCCTATTGGTCTGCCAACTATTTTACGCTGGCTCCCGGCGAGTCAATAACCTTAAAAGTCAGTGCTAATAAGGACAAGTTGAAGGGGGAAAGGCAGCAAATTCTGGTCAAGGGTTGGAATGTCGGGGAGGAGCGGATCGATTTAAAATAAGTTATACAGTCGGTACTGGTGTTGTGTTAAGCTTTGAACATCCAGCGTCATGTGTCATGCTGAATTTATTTCAGCATCCCACTACTGTCTCGTTAAAAGAGACTGAGTGACAGTTGTTTACAATTTGGTTCATTGACATTTTTGTAATCAGCATTTGTAAGTAGCTCTTTTACAGGCGTTTTGTCCAGTAGAGAGATGCCTAGAATTTGTAATATTTCGTAGGTTGACCTATCAACTTTCAGCTCTTTCCCTACGATTGCTACCAGGCAATAGGTGATAATTGCACAATAAAGCTGAGTCTTGACCGCATTGGGAGTGTGACCCCAGAAACTTTTAACCTTCAAGTGCTGCTTTATCCATTTGAAAAATAATTCCACCTGCCAACGATTTTTATAAAGAATTGCAATTTCAAAGGCCGATAGTTCGAAGTTGTTGGTAAGAAAAACAAACTCAACATTCGTTTCGCTATCGTAGTACTTTATTCGGCGAAGCTTCTCAGGATATCTGTCGTATGACTTTTGGTTGGTAAACGTCCCTATCTGGTCACATTTTACACCTGCTTCTTTATCAACTTTATTGGAGTACATCCTGTTGAACTGGAGGTTATCCCTTGCTCTAAGAACAAAATAGGCTTCAAGCTTTTGGATTTTGTAAAGCCGTTCAAAGTCATTATATCCTCGATCGAATATGTAGTAACTACCTCTTTCATAGGGAATAAAGTCCATCGCATTTACATCATTGACGGAAGCCGTAGTAATGTAAACGAAACTTGGGATCTGCGTTTTAACATCAAAGAGTGTGTGCATTTTAACACCTCCCTTTGCTTTACGGAACTCGGCCCACCAGAAAAGGTTCAAACAAAGGTCAATTGTTGTTGAATCGAAAGCATATATGTTACCATCAACTTTGATCTCAAAATCGTTGCAAGCGCAAGCTCTGCGGGCATAGTCAATGAGGTGATATGCAAACTCTTCACAAATCCGGTAGTTTCTGCGAATGTTAGCTCTGGCAAGTGTTGGTAAGTTTACACCGGGCCCAAGTCCAAGATGATACGATTTGGCTTTGTGAGCATCGAGTGCAACAATCAGATCCCGCAGACTATCCCGATTAGTGAGCTGACCGAAAACCATGCAGAGCATCTGATTCCAACAGGTAAATGTTCGAGTACGCTTGTTTCCATTGTATTTCTTGACAATACCGTCGAATACCCTACGCGGTAAAAACTCAGTGATCTGAGCAAATACATATTTCCCTTGGTACATTTTCAGTAGAATTTGCACCAAATGAAATATTTCTGAAGTCGTCACGCAAGAAAATGACCTATAAATAACTGATTATCAAAAATTTCAAAGAACATTTTTAAAATTTAACGAGACACTAGTGATAACATATAATGAAACTGAAATTCATAACTGGAATTTGTATTTCGATTTCCGTCAGTACGATTTCCTGCAATAACCAAAATAAAAATAGGCCTGACAGGTCACCCAATGTTATTCTGATTTATCTGGACGATATGGGTTATGGAGATATCACACTTACCGGTGCCTCAGGTTACAAAACTCCAAATATTGATCAAATGTCAAAAGAAGGAATGTTCTTTTCCCACTATTATTCGCTCAGGCGGTTTGTAGTGCATCACGAGCAGGTTTATTAACAGGCTGTTACCCAAACCGTATTGGCTTTTCAGGTGCCCTTGATCATACTGCCAAAATGGGGATAAGCAGCGAAGAAGAAACAATTGCACAAGTTTTGAGAAAGAAGGGTTATGCCACTGCTGCTTTCGGAAAATGGCATTTGGGCGTGCAAAAGCAATTTCTACCAACACACCACGGGTTCGACGAGTTTTTTGGCATTCCGTATTCGCACGACATGTGGCCAAACCATCCGACTTCAAAAAAATACTACCCGCCACTGCCTTTGATTGAGGGCGATAGTATCATTGAAAGAGGTCCAGATATCACACAATTTACCACTGAATTTACTGAACGTGCCATTGGTTTTATCCGGAAAAATCAATCGAAACCTTTCTTCGTTTATCTGGCTCATCCGCTTCCTCATGTTCCGTTGGCTGTGTCCGACAAATTCAAAGGCAAATCGCAGCAGGGATTGTATGGTGATGTCATGGAGGAAATTGACTGGAGCATCGGACAAATCCTGCAGACACTGAAAGATTTAAAACTTGACGAAAATACACTGGTGATTTTCACTTCGGATAATGGCCCCTGGATTAATTACGGAAATCACGCCGGAAGCACCGGTGGGCTTCGCGAAGGGAAAGGAACTTCGTTTGAAGGCGGGCAGCGCGTTCCATGTCTCATGCGCTGGAAAGGTACTATTCCGGAGGGAATTGTTTGCAATAAAATGATTTCAGGAATCGATATTTTGCCTACCCTGGCTGCCATTTCCGGAGCACCACTTCCGGAGAAAAGAATTGATGGAGTGAACATATTACCTTTAATGAAAGGTGATCCAAATGCCAATCCACGCCAATCGTTCTATTACTATTACCGGCGCAACAATCTGGAAGCCGTGAGCAACGGACAATGGAAATTGGTTTTACCACATCCGGGCCGCACCTATATAGGATTTCAACCTGGGAAAGACGGTCAACCAGGCATGCGTAATGAAAACTTCGATTTTCAGGGAGGGCTTTATGATTTAAGACGCGACCCCGGTGAACGATATGATGTAAGCGATTCAAATCCTGAAATTGTTGAACAGTTAAATAAAATTGCGAATGAAGCCAGAGAAGATTTAGGTGATGAATTAACAGGTTTTCCCGGGAAAAATCGTCGTGAACCAGGACGATTAAAAAATTAAAATTATGAAATCAATTTAATATGAACATAATCCGACTAACAATACTTTTCGCCTTTTTATCTCTTGGTGAAACAAATGGCCAAAAGCAATATGACATTGTAATTTATGGAGGGACTTCAGCAGGAATTTCAGCAGCAATTCAAAGTTCGAGAATGGGTAAATCCGTGATATTAATTGAACCAATCAACCGGATTGGCGGCTTAACAACCGGTGGTCTCGGACAAACCGACATCGGCAATAAATCGGCTATTGGTGGAATTTCCCGCGAGTTTTACCACAATATTCGCCTGTATTATAATAATCCTGAAAACTGGAAGTGGCAGAAACCGGAGGAATACAAGGATGGCGGACAAACCCGAACCGAAGATACTGAAGCAACCATGTGGACTTTTGAGCCATCGGCAGCGCTGACTGTTTTTCGTGATATGATGAAAAAGGAGAATATAAAATTGGTGTATAACCAGCGATTAAACCGGAAAACAGGAGTTGAGAAAAAGGGAAATAAGATTATCTCCATTACCATGGAAAGCGGCGAAAAATATACGGGGCACATGTTTATCGATGCCACATACCAAGGCGATCTGATGGCAGCATCCGGTGTGTCATATACTATTGGACGTGAAGCTAACAATCAGTATGGAGAAACACTCGATGGAATTCAGTGGACAGATGAGGCTAAAACAATCTTAGGCGTTTACTCGAAAAATGCAGCGAACCATAATTTTGTTAATGGAGTGGATCCTTATGAAATAAAAGGAGATCCAAACAGCGGTCTTTTGCCGTACATTTCATCAAATGGCTCCGGAGAGCAGGGAACTGGCGATAAAGGAATACAAGCCTATTGTTTCCGGATGTGCTTGACCGATAGTCCTGAAAATCGTATTCCATTTTTTAAACCTGATGGCTATAAAGAGTTAAATTATGAATTATTACTCCGAAATTTTGAAGTCGGAGAAACTTTCATTCCATGGATAAATTCAGGAATGCCGAACCGGAAAACAGATACCAACAACGGACGTGGATTTTCAACTGATTTTATAGGACAAAACTATAATTATCCGGAAGCATCTTATGCTGAGCGGGAAATAATTGCTGAAGCTCATCGTAAATACCAGCAAGGCCTGATGTGGACTTTAGCAAATAATGAGCGCATTCCGGATACAATTCGCAAGGAAGTTTCACGCTGGGGAACCTGCAAAGATGAGTTTGAAAGGGAAGATGGCTGGCAGCAACAATTATACATTCGTGAAGCCCGGCGAATGATAAGCGATTATGTAATGAAACAGAAAAACTGTGAAGGAATTGAAGTGGTAGTCGATCCAGTCGGCATGGCAGCTTATGGTATGGATTCTCACCATGTAAAACGTTATGTCACCACTGATGGTTTTGTTAAAAATGAGGGAAATGTTGAAGTTCATGTCAAATCCCCATTCCCCATCAGCTACCGCTCTATTGTGCCGAAAAAAGGTGAATGTACTAATCTGCTTGTTCCAATTTGTTTAAGTGCTACTCATATTGCCTTTGGTTCCATCCGAATGGAACCCGTTTTTATGATATTGGGACAATCGGCCGCAATAGCAGCCTCTTTAGCAATTGATAATAAACAAACAGTACAGAATATTGATTATCAAATTTTAAAACAAAAATTATTATCACAAAAGCAGGTACTTTCGTTGCCCTGAGACATTCACTTTTAGACCAAAAAACTAAATAGGGAACAGATAAAATCGGATTATTTTTTTGTTCTTTGTAGAACGGGAGTTCGAACACCAAACAATAACTAATGAATGCAATGCCTTTTGTAATTGGTGCTCTTGCTGTTTTAGCACTTGCCTACCGATTCTACTACAGTTTTATCGCTGCCAGGGTTTTAATGTTAAATGATAATGAAATAGCTCCTTCAATCAGGTTATTTGACAAGCACAATTATTACCCCATGCCAAAGTGGGTAGTTTTTGGACACCATTTCGCAGCTATCGCCGGTGCAGGACCACTCGTCGGACCCGTGCTGGCTGCCCAGTTTGGATTTATGCCCGGTTTTATCTGGATGCTTGTAGGCGCGGTATTTGCTGGTGCGGTGCATGATATGGTAATTCTCACTGCTTCAATGCGGCACGACGGAAAATCACTGGCCGAAATAGCCAAAGCCGAAATCAGTTCCTTCAGCGGCATCATCGCCTCGATTGCGGTTTTGATAATTCTTATCATTGCATTGGCAGGTTTAGGTGTAGTAGTTGTAAATGCGCTTGCAGAAAGCTCTTGGGGGACTTTCACCATTGCAGCAACCATTCCAATTGCTGTTTTCATGGGGTTATGGATGTTTAAGTTCCGCAAAGGACGAACGGCAGAAGCCACAATTATAGGTGTAATATTACTATCACTGGCGGTCATTTATGGGAAGTATATCCCCGGATCACCCTTTGAGTCGTGGTTTACCTACGATCGCAAAACCCTCACTGTTCTGCTGGCAGGTTATGGATTTTTTGCTTCCGTTTTGCCGGTCTGGTTGCTGCTTTCACCCCGCGATTACCTGAGTTCAATTATAAAAGAGTATATTTTTACATTTTATTATTGCTGTTTGTGGTGTATATTACTTCCTGCAATAAAGACTATCTGACTGTAGATCGTTATGACGTTATCCAACCTGAAGTGTTGTTCTCATCTGAAGCAACCATAATACAAGGCTTGAACGGAGTTTATGATATGTTGTATCCTGATAAAAAAGGGGTTGATATTCAACAAAACTGGAACTTCAAACCCCAGATGGCTTTTTCCAACTATCCAGCCCTCGATTGCCAGGCCATGGGATGGGACAATGAATTTACCCGTCATGACTGGCGTGCCGATAAAGATATGTTTGAAATCGGCTGGTTAAACTGCTATAGAGGAGTTGACCGTGCCAATCGTTTCATTGCCAAGTTGAAGGATGCAGATCCTGCTGTATTTACAAATGGAGAAACGACCAAAAACATCATTATGGCTGAAGCCCGTGCCATTCGTGGTTTTTTCTACTATTATCTTGCACAAAACTTCGGTCGTGTACCAATGCTGGCTGAAGGAG
>Ga0209125_1000801_pt1 | contig 35826 bp, 29 predicted proteins | sample BarGraIncub1131A_FD_184503 | JGI IMG/M metagenome (GOLD analysis project Ga0209125, IMG submission 184503) | Arctic peat soil microbial communities from Barrow, Alaska - Barrow Graham LP Incubations 11-31A (SPAdes) (version 2) | ecosystem: Environmental > Terrestrial > Soil > Wetlands > Peat... | reverse complement strand
GCCATTCTCGTCATAAATATATCCGTTGGAGTCAGAAAGGGTGATCACTTTTCCACCGAGTTCAATGACCTTTTCAGCTGTATACGTAGCAACATTGCCGGAACCGGAGATGGAAACCACCTGACCTTTCAGATCGGTGATGCCTTTGCGTTTCAGCATGTTCATCAGGAAATAGATGTTGCCGTAACCGGTAGCTTCCGGACGGATCAGTGAACCACCGAATTCGATGCCCTTACCGGTCAGCGTACCCGTGAATTCATTTTTCATTTGTTTGTACTTGCCGAACATGTAAGCCACTTCGCGGCCACCTACGCCGATATCACCTGCGGGAACGTCAAGATCCGGACCGATGTATTTGCTGAGTTCTTGCATGAAAGACTGGCAAAAACGCATCACTTCTGCGTCAGATTTGCCTTTGGGACTGAAGTCGGAACCACCTTTTGCTCCACCCATCGGAAGCGTCGTCAGGGCGTTTTTAAATGTCTGTTCGAAAGCCAGGAACTTCAGGATACCGGGATATACGGAAGTGTGGAAACGAAGTCCACCCTTGTAAGGCCCAATAGCCATGTTGTGCTGAATTCGGTAGCCCATGTTGACCTGGTAATTGCCTTTATCGTCCATCCAGGTAACACGGAAAGAAATAATGCGGTCGGGGATACAGATTCTTTCAATCAGATTCACTTTGTCGAATTCGGGATGTTGGTTGTACACCTCTTCGATCGACAGTAATACTTCTTCAACGGCCTGATGGTACTCAGGTTCGTTGGGAAAACGGCGTTTTAAATTCGCCAAAACATCAACAGTCTTCATAGTTTTTTAATGCTACTTTAGGTAAGAAAATAGTTTATCTGAGGCCAATCAGTGCTACAAAGGTGCATTTAAATAATTGACTGTGCAAGTAAAAAGCTTTGAAATATGAATAAAATGACGCAAAAAATAATCATTATGTCATAAATAAATGAATAAATCTACTGAAAATATGCATTTGCTTACTTTTTGCATGTGACACTTTGTAAACAAATATGGATACAAAAGTGCCAAGTTGTTGCAAAAAAACCGCACATTTATCACATTGATGGTGTAAGCTCGCGATTGATGCTAAAGCGACAGATGGAATACCTGCTATCGGTCGTCTTTAAATTAACGAAGTTCCATGTTGCTATCTTCCGCTTTCAAATAGCCGATGAGGCGTTGCATATTCTGGATGTAGACACTTGTAGAAATACCTGTCTCGGAGGAATGAAGCGAATTGGGGGAGGTGTCGAAGAGGTCGCCGGTCGTTGTTTCAGCATAGGTGGAAACTTCCCCGCCAGTGGCAGGGGCGACTCCGATATAGGGATTCGAGTAAATTGTTAGCTGGGCAGGCCAGTATCCCTTCGGGTCAAACGATTCCAGGGTGCGTTCCACCGGTATCCGGCCGTTAAAAGCGATTTGTTCGTCCATTGCTCCAATCTTAGAATTCCGCAACTTTTCGAACTCCGCCCATATCGGCTTCAAATCTTGAAAGGCCTGCGAAGAATAGTGTACGATGGTGTGGCTGATGTCCTGGTCGAAGTAGTATTGACCGTTCACGACGTTGCTTCCTTTGCGATGCACGTACAGCGGCTTGCCATTGTCCGGATCGATAAAACGAGGAGTCATGAAATATTCAACACCACGGGATTTTTTTCCTGAAAGGTTGACCAAGCTGTCGGGCAGTTTCTGCGATTCCAGAAATTTCAGTGCTGCCGGAATGCCGGATAAAAAGGAGGTGTCCCCCGTCATCTTGTAAAAATCCATCATCATATGGATGCATACAGGCGTGGTCCCCAAATTGATGGAGCGAGGTTCGTAGGAACGTGCTTGTGCCGGTTTGCCGTCGAGCGTATATTGGTCGGACCAGCCTGGGTACGAACCTTTTTGTTGCAAATCACGGCAGCACTTCATGGCTCGAAGGGCGGCCTCTTTCAATTCAGGACGTCCCAATTGTTGATGGCAGCGCATCAAAAATTCGATATTCTTTCGGAGTACGTCATCATTCAACGTAATGTAGCCGGTGTAATCCGCCACACCGTTTTTGCTGAAACCACTCATCAGCGGATAGCGTTGGGGCCAGCCTCCACCAGGATATTGACTTTTAAGCACGAAACCGATGACCTTTTCAAGTGCAGCAGAAACGACTTTGCTGTGTTTATGCAACCGTAGTAAGAAAGTGCCCGATTCAATGGTGCCACCGTCGTCGAACGTGGCATTGCCGTAATAATGCTGGAATTCCTCCAGTCGCCAGGCGTTTTTGCCCACGGTTTCGTACCAGGTTTTCAGCGAATCCTCTCCGTCAAGGTCAAACACATAGTTCCAGCCGCCACAGGGCAATTGCCCTTTGATCAGGGTTTTGGCCACTTTCAAGGCGGCATTCAGGTAGAATTTGTCTCCAGTGGCTTCATAAGCGTCGACCAGAACCAACCCTACGGTCGGTGTGCCCGAAGGCTGAATCCAGACCATGCTGCGTCTGGCTTCCAGTTCCCCCCATGATCGCGAGAAATCAGGCAGGTACTGCCACACAAAACCTCCCTGATAGCTCACTTTGTCCATCATGAAGCGGGTGGCCGTCATCATGGTTTGCTTCACCTTGGTATCAGTGGCATTGTCTCGACCAGACACCGGCAATACAGTCAATGTCAGAAACATAAATACGAGTCGAGCGGTCTTCATGGTGTAAAGCTTTAAGGTTTTGACGACGCAAACCTGCAAAGGTTCAACAAGAGCTGCTGGCCCACCTTATTGGCTTTGTTGTCCGAAGACGTATTGAAGCCCCGCATCGATTCATCCATCCCGTCGATGTCCACGGCTTTGGTGTATTTCGCCAAGTCTTTGATGCAGGAAGTCAAGTCCAACGAAGTAAGCACAACACGACCACGACCTACCGGAACCACGCTGAGTGCCGAATAGACTTCCTTTTTATGATCCGAAACACATCCGACGTAGGTTTCCCCGTTAAATATTCGAAGGCCGACCCGGTTGCGGTTGTAGGCTGAGAAGCATTGATATTCCCAATTAAAGGCGCAGTCCACCGGCAGTCCCTCGAACAAAGGGTTCTCCCGTACTATGTAATTGCCTCCGTACCAAGACTTTCCAAGCACTTTGGAACCCCTGTAATCGAGCACTTCCTTGTCTGCCAGGAATTCAGCCCAGCGTTCGGCATTCGCCACAACGACCAGCGTATTACCTTCGTGAAGCCATTCAATAAGGTCGGACATGCCTGAACCCCATTGCTGTGGCTCGAAGGCACCGGCCAGCAGGAACCGTCCTTTGGGACGTCCGCTGCGGTAACTTCCCAGGTTGTTGATTCCTGCGGATTTCAGGTAATTCTGCAACGTCCCGGTGGAATCGGCTACGCTGAAGTCTTCGGCAATGCCTTGCTTATTCGGTTGTGAGGCAAAGAGTTGGTCGTCCCCTTTGGCAACGGTCTTGCCGTTCTGAACCAGTTCGGCTGAAACGGTGGCATAGCCTTTGACCGGCACTTGCAACTTCCAGCCAGCCTTCAGCAATTGGCCAAAGACTACACCGCCTTCTGCCTTGACAGGAAATTCGGCCGAAGCCAGTATTTGACCGGTTGCATCCAAAAATCGCGCTTTCAACAGGCATTTTCCGCGAAGGTCCTTTTCATTGACCAGGTAGAAATCCACCGTTGTCGTATCGCCAACACCCAACACCTTGCGATTGAGCTTTACCGCGACGTAAAGCGGTTCGTTGTAGCGGGCGATGAGCTGCGAATCACCCTTGATGTTCCGATAGTTGTCCACGATGCCAGAATGGTTTTCGAGCTTCATGCTTTCCCAACCGTTCACGGCATAACCGTCCACCGTATTGGAAATGCGTATGTTTTCAATCATGCGCCCTTGGTAGTAAAGCGCCACGTTGCCCATGGCGGTGGTCATTGCATCCACATCTTTAAATGCCTTGCTGAAACCTTTGTCTTTCAGAAACCGATCGTAGGCATCGTACCATTTCAAGTAATCGTCTTTTTCCCAACCCGTCTGCTTCTTTTCGAGGATTTCGTTGCGGATCAGTTGCAGTCGGGGAGGAGTGCCGATGGCGCCTTCTTCGCCCCAGAAAACGATTTCACTTTTATGGTCGGACCAGCGCAGGTACTTGTCCGGGCCTTCATACAGTTTGTCGTGATACACTCCGGGTCCGCCGGCATGATGGTTGTCCCACCAACCAAAATTGCGAACGGTGGTGTCGTAGGGCATCAGATGCGTCTTGAATCGGTCGTTGGGCTCGTCCAAAGGGTTGTAGCCATTGGAGGAATTGTATATGAGGAGCCTTGTCGGATCCAACAGATGTGCAGCGCGCAGTTCGTCATAATCTTGTTTCTGCGGAGCGGCACCCCGTTCGTTGTGCAGGTTGTAAATGATCAAGGAAGGATGGTTGCGGTCGCGTTTCATCATGCGCGCCAGCTTCTCATTCCGATAGGCGAAGTAGAAATTCGCCTGTTTGATTTTTTGCGGGTCAGTCGGGTTGAAATCGCCAGCCGGGTATTGGTTTCCGCCCGGTTCCTCCCAATACAACAAGCCTAGTTCATCGGCTTTGTCCAACACGTTTTCCTGTCCGATGGCACGGTGAAAGGTCAGCATGTTTTGACCCAAACTTTTTGCCGCCATGATTTGTTTCGTAGCCAGATCATCATCTGGTGTGATGCCGTTTACCGGCCAGAAACCCCAGGAGATGGCCGTGCGCAGGACGATGCGCTTGCCGTTCAAATACAACTGCCTGTCACCCTGTACATCACGGATTTCGAACCAGCGGAAACCGAACTGATCGGCAAAGCTGTCCTGATATTTTGAATCCTTCCACGTGGCGGTCAGTGTATAAAGTTCAGGAGAATCCGTACTCCAGAGTTTTGCACCTTTCACGCTTAGGGTTTGCTTGAAAGTGGTTTGTCCTGTTGGAACATCAAAGGATTTTACTGAATTGAAAACGGTTTTTCCTGTCTTGTCGGTGATGGACAGTTGAAGGTCGCCTTTTACGACCTTTCCCATGGTATTGCATACATCCACTTCAGCATCCGCTGTCGTGACTTCTTTCCGGTTTTTCAAGAAGAAGCCACTAATATAAACCGGGTCGGTGGCCCTGAGAAATACCTTGCCTGTGATGCCGCCGAAGCCGTGGGAGGGATTGGTGCGGTAACTGCCCCATTCATAGACTTGTGAGTCTTTCCAGTTGAAGTTCCCGTTGGGGTCGGTGATGCGGATGGCGATGCGATTCGGCTCACCGATTCGAACGAAATCCGTGATATCCACTTCAAAAGGTGTTCCATTCACTAGGTCGTATCCGCAAAGTACTTCATTTACAAAGACTTCAGCCCTGAATCGTACACTTTCGAACTGCAACCGAATCCGCTTTCCTTGCATGGATGCAGGGACGTCAACCGAAGTCGTGAACCAGGAGACGCCAGTATAGTTTCCGTCGACGCCAAAAGTTTCACCGTTTTGACCCCAGAAATGCTCCTCGACCGTAGTCGGCAAGTGTACTGTTTTGGCATTCAAGCCAGCCATCGCGTTCCATCCGCCTGATGGAAGGTTTACCGGCAGTTCCTGCAACCGAAACGTCCCCGGCAAATGTAGTTCATCGTTTTTCCAGCTGGCTTCTGGATCAAGACTCAGCTTCCAGTCCAAACCGGAAAGGTCTGTCTGTTGACGTTGAGCAAAAATGCTTGTCAGGGCAGTCAATAAAAGACAAAGGAATAATCCGTGTCGATTCATGGTGATGAGGTATCAGTGCCAAGCAAAGATATCATTCACCCACTCAAACAAGGGGTATAATTTCCTTTTTATAGGGGAAAAATTAGTAGAAATGGTGTTTGTTTTCCTTTTTGATACCTGAAACCCTTATTTAAAAATTCAGGTACTCCTTCGGCTTCAAATTGTTTTCCATCGTCCAGAAATGTGCTTGTCCGTGAGCGATTCGAAAGAGTGTCAGCTTGGGGCTATTTTCTGTAATACCGAAATTCTTCAGAAAAGGCCTGTCTGTCAATGCTTTTTCTTTGTAGAATGGTTCGTCCAGAAATTCCACTTCGCCTGAAACACGGAGCATTGTGCCAATCATGCCTTCAGGATGGTAGAAGCAAACCTCTGTTTTGGGGTTGGCCCTAAGTTGTCCGGGAATTTCCTTGATGGTGCTGGTTTGAAAGTAGAACCCGGTTTCGTCGGCAAACCAAAAGCCAAGGATGCGTACCCTGGGTTGGTCGTTTTCAACGGTGGCCAAGGAGCAAAGTGGGTTGGCATTGGCAAATTGTATACAGTCGATAAGGTTCATTTGTTTTTTAATTTATTTGGTTTGTAACTGCAAGCGCCATGTTCAATAAATTCGATTTTGAATTCGTCAAGTAACTGGCTGATGATTTTGTTAGTCTCCTCTTCGTTTAAACCGAGGCTTTCACCCAACTCCATTTCAGACAGGCGACCATTGTCCTCCTTCATCGCTTTAAAATACGTTTGTTTGATTTCCATATATGTTTTTTTGAAAGTAAATGACTAAAACATCCACTTTTTGGCGGATGTACGAATTCATATATGGTGGCTTACTTTTTGATAGAACAAAGATACATCAAACCTCCAAAAACTACAAAAGCTGCATCAAAAAAAATGATGCAGCCTTCGATAAATACGCGGTGAGTAATTCTTAAAATGAGAGCCAAGGTCAAGGCGCTGATTGTGAGACACCCCGGAGCGTACTTGGGTACGTGAGGAGTGGCGAATAATAAGCAACGCAGAGATTGGCTCTCATTTTAAGAATTACAAATCCTTACCGTGGCACTGCTTGAACTTCTTGCCACTACCGCAGGGGCAGGGGTCGTTGCGACCGACTTTCTGTTCGGCGCGGATCGGTTCCATGTGGCGTTCAGCAGGGGCAGCGTTGGGGGCTTGGGGGCCACCTGGGCCAGGTCCGTCCTTTTCGGTGCGGTACTTGCTGTAGTCCTGACGTTTTTCGGGAGCGGCCTGACGAACGGCTTCCGGTTCGCGGAATGGAATCTGAGCACGCATCAAAACGGACGTAGACTTTTTGTTCATGTTTTCCACCATTTCCTTGAACAGACCGTACGATTCCAGTTTGTAGATGAGCAACGGATCTTTTTGTTCGTAGCTGGCGTTCTGAACCGAATGACGCAATTCGTCGAGTTCGCGGAGGTTTTCCTTCCAGGCTTCGTCGATGGTGTGAAGCAGAATGGCTTTTTCGAAGCTGCGGACCACTTCTTTGGAATGGGTTTCGGCAGCGGTTTTCAGGTGAACCGGAATGTTGTAGCTCCGTTTACCGTCGGTGATGGGAATCAGGATGTTTTCATATTGAGCACCTTGAGTTTCGTAAACCTGCTGAACCACTGGATCGGCGATGGTGGCCATTCGTTCCTTTCTGCGGTTGAAATGATCCAAGGCTTCGTCGAAAATGGCGTCCACATTGATGTCCGTTTTCCGGCCGAAGAAGGTTTCGCGATCGAAGGGCACGTCCATGGCATAATAGCTGCGCACATCCATGGCCAGCTGCTCGTAGTCCTTGTTGTTTTCGGCGACTTCCACCAAAGCAGTGGAAAGGTCATACATCGTATTCAGAATATCCATGCTGACGCGTTCACCCATCAGGGCGTGGCGTCGTTTGGTGTAGATCACTTCGCGCTGGTTGTTCATCACGTCATCGTATTCGAGTAGGCGCTTACGGATGCCAAAGTTGTTTTCTTCGACCTTCTTCTGGGCGCGTTCGATGGATTTGGAAATCATGCTGTGCTCAATCATTTCGCCTTCTTCAAAGCCCATCTTATCCATGATGCCGGTGATGCGTTCGGAACCAAACAGTCGCATGAGGTTGTCTTCGAGGGAAACGTAGAATACGGAGGAACCCGGGTCACCCTGACGTCCGGCACGACCACGCAGCTGGCGGTCCACACGGCGAGATTCGTGGCGTTCGGTACCGATGATGGCCAAACCGCCTGCAACTTTAACTTCAGCTGAAAGCTTGATGTCGGTACCACGACCGGCCATGTTGGTGGCGATGGTCACGGAGGAACTCAAACCGGCCGTAGCCACGATGTCGGCTTCCCGTTGGTGGAGTTTGGCATTCAATACATTGTGCTTGATTTTGCGCATGGTGAGCATCTTGCTCAGCAATTCGGAGATTTCGACCGAAGTGGTCCCAACCAGCACTGGTCGACCAGCTTCCACCAGTTTTACGATTTCTTCGATAACGGCCGTGTATTTTTCGCGTTTTGTTTTGAAGACGCGGTCTTCCATGTCGCTGCGGGTGATGGGTCTGTTCGTAGGGATCACCACCACGTCCAGCTTGTAAATGTCCCAGAGTTCACCGGCTTCCGTTTCGGCCGTACCGGTCATTCCGGAGAGCTTGTGGTACATGCGGAAGTAGTTCTGCAGGGTGATGGTGGCGAAGGTCTGCGTGGCGGCTTCCACCGTGACGCGTTCCTTGGCTTCGATGGCCTGGTGCAAACCGTCGGAGTAGCGGCGGCCTTCCATGATACGGCCAGTCTGTTCATCCACAATCTTCACCTTGTTTTCGATGACCACGTATTCGGTGTCCAGTTCGAACATGCAATAGGCGCGAAGCAGTTGGTTGATGGTGTGTACGCGTTCGGATTTGACGGAATAGTTCAGCATCAGTTCGTCCTTGCGGATGTCCTTTTCTTCGTCGGTGAGTGCCAGTGTTTCGATTTCAGCCAATTGGGCAGCGATGTCGGGGAGTACGAAGAAGTGCGGGTCTTCGGTATCGCCCGTGATGTAGTCGATGCCTTTGTCGGTGAGTTCCACCGAGTTGTTTTGCTCGTCGATGACGAAATACATCGGATCGGTCGCTTCTGGCATCAGGCGGTTGTTGTCGGCCATGTAGATTTCCTCGGTTTTTAGCATGGCCGCTTTGGTGCCTAGTTCGCTGAGGAACTTGATGAGCGCTTTGTTTCTGGGCAGCGCTTTGTGGGCTCTGAACACGGCTAGTCCGCCTTCTTTTTGTTCGTCCTTATTGTTCGAAGCCAATAATTTGCGGGCATCGGTCAGGAATTTGGTGGCCAGGGTTTTTTGGGCTGTCACGACGCGTTCCACTTTGGGACGGAGTTCGTCGAAAAGCTGGTCCTCGCCTCTGGGAACAGGTCCGGAGATGATAAGCGGCGTACGGGCGTCATCGATGAGCACGGAGTCCACTTCATCCACGATGGCGTAGTTGTGTTTGCGTTGCACCAAGTCCATCGGGCTGTTGGCCATGTTGTCACGCAGGTAGTCGAAGCCGAATTCATTGTTGGTACCGAACGTGATGTCGGCCAGATAGGCTTGACGACGTTCGTCGGAATTGGGACGGTGCTTGTCGATGCAATCCACGGAAATGCCGTGGAACATATACATCGGGCCCATCCATTCGGAGTCACGTTTGGACAAATAGTCGTTGACGGTAACCAAGTGTACGCCGTTGCCGGTCAGGGCATTAAGGAATACAGGCAAGGTAGCGACCAGGGTTTTCCCTTCCCCCGTGGCCATTTCGGCAATTTTGCCTTTGTGAAGTACTGTTCCGCCAAAAAGCTGTACGTCGTAATGGATCATGTCCCACTTGACGTCGGTTCCACCGGCTACCCAGTGGTTCTGATAAATGGCTTTGTCGCCTTCGATGCGGACAAAGTCGTGTTTGGGGGCAAGGTCGCGGTCGAATTGAGTCGCAGTGACCACGATTTCTTCGTTTTGGGTGAAGCGGCGGGCCGTGTCCTTCACGATACCGAATACTTCGGGTAAAGCTGCATCCAAGGCTTCTTCGAGCTTTTCGAGGATGTCTTTTTCGATTTTATCGATGTCGGCATAGACTTTTTCTCGTTCGTCCATATCGAGTTCTTCGATGCCCACTTTGAGCTTCTCGATTTCTTCGCGTTCGGGCAGGACGCTGTTCTGAATGGTGGTACGGATGTCGGCTGTGCGTTGGCGCAGATCATCATTGCTCAGCGCCTCGATAGCCGGGTAGGCTTCTTTCACCTTGTCCACCCAAGGTGACGTTTCTTTCAGGTCACGTGTCGATTTGTTCCCGAAAAGTTTAGCCAGGATATCATTGATTCCCATTTGTATAGAGTATTTGTTTGTTTAATTGGAATGATGCCGCAAAAGTAGTGCATTTTGAGGCTGTTTGGAAACTTGCGGACCGAAAAATAGTACGGTTCGGCTTATTTCAGTTCGGGAAGCGCAGCACCCTGGCAGGACGTCGGCGGGCGAATCCGGAAAATTCGGCTGAGTGAAGCGTTGATATCCCCCGCAGAAACTGGCGTTTCAAGGGTTTGACCTTTCTGGTCGGGCTTGTAATATATAAAAGGAGTGCTGAATGCGCCACTCCCAATTTGATAATCATTTTCCGCCATACGTTCGCGGACGTTCCAGCCACCCTGGATGTCCAGGTAGAAATCGGCGGCTCGGTCGGTGCTGATGCTTTCTGAAAGCGCTGAATTGGCTGTTCCGAAAAGCAGCTGCGTGTAGGGATAAACATGGTTGACACCACTGAATTCGGCTAGGAATTCAGCCGCTTTCTTACTGATTTCCTCCAGATTGATGCCTTTTTCTTCGATCCGCCTGCGGTTGAGAAAAATGGTCTGTTTGTCCCAGGCGCTCACCCATTGGTCGTTGCCGTAAATGGCCATCAAGTAAAGGTTCAACAACGAGGTGCAACGGTCCGGATAAAAATCGCCAGTGTAGGCTTTCTCCTTGGGAACGTCCACGGCTGGCAGAACGGGCACGCCGGTACCGGTGATGTACAGGCGGATGTTCTCGTTTCCGACGGCCTTGTCCGTCGCTTTCAGCAATTTGGCGATTTCCTGATCTAGGCGGAAATAAATGTCCTGGATTTCAATCGGCGAAAGCTGTTTATTTTCCAATTTGGCATCGGCTGAAAGCTGTACGACCAGATAGTCGGTGACTTCATCTCGCCCAAGTTGCTCTTTTTCAAGGACTTGTGTGGCAATCCGGAGCACTTCCGAATTCATCATCGGCGAATCCTTGAATTGCCTGAATTTGTTCTTTCCAGCCTTGTTGTAGAGGTGTTGGAATAAAACAGGACTTTGCTGGTGAGGCATGAACCGGTAGTTGTCCATCGGTTTGAGCGGTGTCCAGGACGTCTGCTCCACCATAAGGCCCATATCTTCCTGATCATTAATGGATTGCAGCCACCCAGGAAGGTAATTGTAATAGGTGGACGTGCACCATTTGCCGGAAAGCTCGTCCAACCAGAAAACACCGTTGGCCGAATGACCGCCCAACAGGATGGCTTCTTCGGCATCGATGCCGATGGAAAAGACTTTGGCTTCGTTGGCAGAAGCTTTTTTCAGTTCATCACCAAGGGTTGATCCCTGAAGATTATTGGGAGAAACCGTTTCCTGGGTGTAATTGCCCAAAAACCTGGGATCCAGAATGCAGGAAGTCCATTTGCCGGTGTTGCGGTCGTACCAGCGGGTAGCGGTGATGCCGTGTTGCCGCGGCGTGGCACCTGTGGAAAAACTGGCGCAAGCTGCCGCATTATCCGGACGGGAGGAAGCATAGACCATGTTGGTGTAATGCGTTCCATTCTGAAGTACTTTGCGGAAACCATCCTCTTCGAAACCGTTCTTGAACCACTCCAGGTAGTTCTCGTCCAGCTGATCGATGTGAATGCCGATCACCAGTCTGGGTGCATGCTCTTCGGCCTGCAGGGGCAGCCCTGTGGCAGTGACGGAGAGAAGTCCGAGGACGGAGGTAAGCAGTTTCTTCATGCTGTTTTCTTTCGTAGTTGCCAAGTGCCCAGCGCAGAACGCATCAGCAACAAAAGCAACAGGGGCAACATGGCCGGGTGCACGTGTTGCGGTAAAAACCAGATTCCTGCCAAGGCAGAAAGCTGAAGCAACAGATTGACCGCCAAATATGGGTTTGCAATTCTTTTCCTGAAACTACCAAAAATCATGCCAAAGGCGAATATCAGTTGCAAAGGGTTCAGCCAAAGCAAAAGGTAATTGACATGGGTGGTCGGGTGAATGGAAAACAGTACCATAAAGGCGATGATGGAACCAATAATACCGAAAATGCCATACAAAACAGCGGTAACTGCCTGGTAATGTTTGTGCTTCAGGAATTCATACAGGGTACACGCAGCCACTGAGAGGCACAGGAACCAAGCCACCGGAACCGGTCCGGGTAAACGGGAAGGCTTTGGAAGCTTGCTCACATCCTGACTGACAGCTTGTCGTGTTTCGAGCACCAAGGGTCGAATTTTGGCGGAATCGTCGATGATGACAGCTGTACCGAATGATTCAAACAACAATTCAGGTGCAAATTGCTGGTCACTTAAAGAAGCCGAATCATCAGCCTGTGCCCCGATGAGCAGATCAATGCCGAATTGTGTCCAAGGATGACTGTTCGTATAGTGATGAACAACACTTCGAAGGGTAGGAAAATGTAGGTCAGACCGATAATTCACGTTGCCTTGAATGCCTCTGACAATCACGTCGCGAGGTTTGGTGGAGCAGTTGTTGAAAAAGAAGTTGTAGCGATAGGTCCTGAATTCTGGCTGAATGTTTTTCACTAAAGCCTGCCAAATGGACTCTTTTTCCTGAGGGTTCAAGTTGAGCACCTGTTCGGTGACGTTTCGGTTTTCCATCTGATATTCCAGCAAAAAATCGGAATAGGTATAGGCTCCGCAGAGGTAATCTGTTTCACCTTTTACGAACCGGAAAAGAAAGTTGGGACTGTTGAAGTCGAACAAGCCATAATTGAACACTAGGTCGAATCCGTTTTTCGGATCAGCAACGCGGATGGCTGTATGCCCATAATGGGCGTAGATTTCTTCTCCGGGTGAAACCGTGATCAGGGAGATGTAGGCTGAATCCGACAGCGGCTTTTCCTGCGCAAGCACACGCACGCTTTGGGAAATTCCAGTCAGGGCCAACAGAATAGTGAACAGGATTTTTTTAGTAGGGACCATGGTTGACCGTTTATAAGAGAACAAAGGTAGCAAAAACGGGAAATTTTTGAAGACGTCTTTAGAATGCTACGGTTTTTTAACTAGATTTGTAAAAAATACAACTACTATGGAACCTAAAAGATTGTATCGCAGCAGACAACGGATGCTTGGCGGTGTTTGCGGAGGAGTCGCAGATTACTTCAATATCGACAAGACCATTGCCCGAATAATATTCGCCGCACTTGTGCTGGCTTATGGTACAGGTATCTGGTTGTATCTGCTCATGTGGATCATTGTGCCCGAGGAACCCGCGTCACAGGTATAAGACTTCATTCCTGTCTCCTTCCAACTTCCTTAAATCCGTAATATCCTGCACCACTTCCAGTGAACCGAGGAACTCCCCTTCGGCATTCCGCATGGCATAATAATCGATGCTGATGAATTTTCCCTGATGGTCCTGGCGCCAAAAACGCGCATGGGATTGGGTGCCACTTTTAAAATCATGTAGGACCTGTTCCATCAATGGGATGTACTTTTTCGGATGGCAGACATGCAAGTCCTTGCCGATGGCGGCTTTGCTTCTCATAAACAACTTTTCTTCAGCCGGCTTGTCCGAAAAGAACCCTACGGTATTGTCCGCACGTACGAAACTGATTTCGAAAGGCAGCGTTCTGAAAATATGTTCCAGTTCCTCCGCGTTGAAGGAACCTGTGGGCAGTTGAATGCGGTCGTTGTTTTCCATTTTTAAAATAAACTGATAAGTAAGGCAATGTTGAGAACGGTCACCAGAACGCCCATGCCATAAAGCGAGAAGTTCAGGAAACGGGAATTTTTATACGTACCCATGACCTTTTCGGAGGCGGTGAGCCGCACTTGCGTAAAAATGGTGATGGGCAGCTGAATGCTGAGGAACATCTGCGACAGGATGAGGCCCTGGAACGGATTGCTGATGAACAGGATGATGACAAGGCCCAAAACCAGCGAGATGGCAACCCCTATTCGGGAATGATTGTCCTTGATGTCGTACGGTTCCTTGTACATTCCCGCGAAAATACTTCCGGCAGCCATGCCTGAAGTCGTTGAGGAAGCAATTCCGGAAAAAAGCAAAGCTACGGCGAACACGACGGCTGCATGGTTGCCCAGCAACGGAGCCAGCAAGCTGTTGGCTTGTTGCAGTTCGCTCACAGGCGTATGGGTCTGGAAAAAGGTGGCGGCTGCCAGCAAGATCATGGCGCTATTGATGCTCCAACCGATGATCATGGACATCAAGGTGTCCAAAAATTCATATTTCAGCTGTTTGCGGATCACTTTATCGTCCTGCAGGTTCCATTGACGGCTTTGAATCACTTCGGAGTGCAGGAACAGGTTGTGCGGCATGACGACCGCTCCCAACACACTCATGATGACGATCATGGATCCTTTTGGAAACGAGGGTGTTACCCAGCCCTGTATGGCGCTGTTCCAGTCAATGTGTACCAATGTCAATTCATACAAAAAGGAAAGTCCGATGACCGAAACAAAGGCGATGATCCATTTCTCGATGGCCTTGTAGGAATTCGTAAAGAGCAAGATGCCCACAAATAGGGTGACCAGGATGGCTCCTGCTCGAATTGGTATGTTAAAAAGCATGTTCAGCGCAATGGCTCCGCCCAAAATTTCAGCCAGGGAAGTTGCGATGGAGGCCATCATGCCTGAAACAAGCAACAGCCTTGCCCAGGGCTTTTTTAGATGAATGGCTGCGGCTTCGGAAAGACAAAGTCCGGAAGCAATGCCCAGATGCGCTACATTGTGCTGAAGGAAAATCAGCATCAGGGTGGACAGGGTGACCATCCACAAAAGGTTGTAGCCAAAGCCTGCACCTGCCGCCAGATTGGACGCCCAATTACCAGGATCGATGAAACCTACAGTCACCAGTAGACCTGGGCCAATGTATTTAAAGATTTCAGCACCGCCAAAAATGGGTCGGTATCCTTTTTTATCAATATTTTGGAACAGCTTGAACACCGCGTTATTTTTTCAGGAAATCGGCACGCATCGGAGTGAAGCAATCGATGAGTACGCCTGCTTCCAGGCATTCGCATCCGTGTTCTACATCGGGTTCCATGTACAGACCGTCACCGGTAGAAACGATTTTGGTTTCAGCACCGATGGTGAAGGAAAATTTACCGCTGGCTACAAAAGTGGTTTGTGAATGGTAATGTACATGCTTATAGCCAAGGGCACCTTGAGTGAATTTCACCTTAACCATCATGATTTGACCGTCATACCCTAGTATCTGACGGGTGACGCCTTCGCCTGCCGGTTCCCAGGGCATTTCATTTTCAAACAGGAAATTGGGACTGCACGTTTTCATATAACTGTGTTTTTTTACAAAAATACAAAAAAATAGAGAGGCTGCACCTTCTTGGTACAGCCTCTCCGAAAATTATCAGATCAGTAATAGTTATTGCTGAAAGATTTTGGTCACCTTGACGGTTCCGTCGGTGTAGGTCGTTTTCACAACATTGAAACCTTTCATGAGGGTTGCTACGCGAATACCGCTCAGCACGAAGTATTCAACCTTGGCGACCTCTTTCGTGCCCTGAATATCTTTCAAGCCAGTGATGATCCAACCGGTGTTGTCACCCATGGTTTTCAGTGTCAGCGTGAAGTCGACAATGGAGAACCAGGTGCCTTTGAACGGTTTGCCCGTGAAGATGGAGTCGCTGGAGAAACCGATGGTTATTTCATGGTTGTTCACCACAATGTCATCGACCGTGATTTGTCCCCAACCACGTCCTTTGCCCGTGTTGGCAAGCTTGACGGCACTGCCTTCTGCAGCAGCTTCCCAGATTGGTCCGTAGGTATCGGTAACAGTACCGGTGGAATCTGCCAAGCCTGTTTCGTTTGAAACCAGCGCGTTATAGGAATACAGGGGCACATCTTTGAAGTAGTTTTGTATACCTGTTGCATAGATGCAAACACCTGTGGCAGGAGTTCTGGCGATGGCTTTTACCGTATAGGTTCCGTTCGGAACTTTAATCTTCTGATTGGCAGAGAAGAGGATACCACCTCCGGAAGCATACGTGTCAAAGTAGCGTTTGGTAGCGCTGTCATCCATGTACTGTCCAACTTTGGTGATGGCATCCTTGGAACCGGTTACCGTCCAACCAGTCGGAGCAGCTGTGCCACTGGTAGCAGCAAGAGGCTGGTTGATAATCAGATAGGTTAGATCCTGATTGTTTCCACCTGCAAGCGCAAAACTCAGTTTGGCATCTGCGATGGCTACGTTCAAAGCGGCGATATTGGCAGTAACAGTAGCCGGGGCAACCAATTCAGTGCTCATGGCCGTTTTCTGGGCATTCATCAGGTTCTGTACAGCAACAACGTATGCATTGCTCGTAGTACTGGAGATAAAGGCTGCAGCATCTTTATATGCCGGAGCATAAGGCACATAACCAGCCAGTTTGCTTTCCAGTGAGGTCAGGTTTGTATAGGTTTCAGTCGCTTTAGCCAAGGAATCATTGACTATAGAAATCGCTGCCGTGAAGATGGCGTCCACATCAGCATTCAGCGTATCAGAAACAGCCATGCCGTTTACTTTTCCATAGCTAGAAGCAAGGAAGTTCGTGTGTGCCAGAATGGATGCTTTTGCCAGTTTAGTAGCTGCATTCAGTGATTCGTATACTTTGGCATAACCAGCATTCGTATTCAGTCTGTCTGTGGCAGTTGCAACATAAGCTGAAACCTGACTGCGGTCACCCAACAAAGCAACGGTTGATTTCATTGCATCAGCAGCTTGAACATCGCCCAAAACAATAGCATCGGCACCGATATTTCCGTAATAGGCCAACGTGAAATCGGTTGCAGAGAACCAGCCGTTCGTACCTCTTGCTGCACCAGTTCCGTCAACTGCGGTTGCGTTGTGTGTGGATGCAAATCCCATTTTCAAGGTGTCACCTGCAAGCAGAACCACTTTCTTAGTAACCATTTTTTCCCATTCACCTGTTCCGTCAGGGTTATTGGTGGCATCATACCAAGTAGTAGTGGTCATGTTCGGAGAAACGGCACTTGTCAGACTGGAAGCTACATAAGCATGTTGGTCGTTCAGGTCATAAATTTGGGTCATCGCGTTGCAGGTAACGGAATAAATGCCAGCGGGAAGACCAGTAATGGCTTGATAGAGGTTCATGGAAGTGAAACTTGCGGAATAACTGTTAAAGCAAGTTTTGTACTGATTGAAGCTAGTACGATAGTCACCACCATTGGTTACATTGGCTGTTTCCCAACCCGTGGAACTGAGTGTTGCTGTCTCAATGTTTTCCTGACCAGCTGCACGGAACGAAGGTGTCTGTACCAAAAGGGTCAAGTCGGCAGGAGCTGCTGAAGTAGCTGGTTGGCTCAAAATGTAATCTTTTTTGGCCTGTTTCATAGTAGCCATCATGTTCACTAAATCGGCATATTTGGAAGTGGCGATTTCGGTCGGGCCACTCGTCAACAAACCGTTTGCAGCAACAAGTACGGACTGAGCGGCACCGAAGTCAGGCCATTCGCTGTAGGCGATGAGTAGGTTGTTCAAATCAAGAATCTGATTGTTCAGTGTATTGACCATCTCAATGGATGCTGTAGCCTGTTTGAAGGCTTTATCCAAAGCTTCATATGACATTGCTAATATGTCCGCGTCTTGGGAGTCCGTATAACTGGCTTCTACCGCAGTCCAGAGTTCATTTTCAATACCTGGAAGCAAGGTGTTTGAATGCTCGATCAAGTAGTTGATTACGGTAATACGCAACACTTCAATGTAGATGCTTGCATCGAATCCCATGTATTCCAAGGTTACGTTGTCCATATAGATATTGGTGGCATTGGTTCCTGAAGTCTTAAGACCTACTACGACTGAACTGTCGGTTACCACGCCTTCCACGTAGAATTTTTTTGCGACAGTACCGGTTTCGCTGTGTGTGGAAACAGGTGTCAAGGCTCCATTGCACATCAGGTAAACGCCATAGATGGAATCGGTTGGAGTATTCGAATTCCATGCAACAATTTGGGCTCCGAAGCGATAATAACCTTTTCTAAGTTTGGTTATGGTCTGTTGAATGTAATTGTCAGAAATGGCGCTTCCTTGGTTTTGAATTTCCATTTCACGGGTGGCTGCGCCAAAGTGCGAGTAGATGATGGGGTTGATGCCATTCTGAACAGCAATGTTGCCACAAACCCAATCCGTCAACAAGTTGGTGAAGTCTGCATTTTTAACATAACGTCCTGTCACATCCACGATGTAACCTTCTGCTGCGTTTGCAATGCGATAATCAAGCAAACGCTCCTGCAATTCTGCCAGAGCAGCATTCAGGATGACAGCATCGTTGGAGTCAACTTTTGATTTTGCAACATTGATAGCTGCTTCAAATGCTACCGTTTCATTAGCACCTATCATTTCTTCGCAGGTAGCGATCAGACTAAGCAGGAAAGAATTGTCTGCTTTTTCCTGAACCTCTGCCAAAACGAAATCGTCAAAGGCCATACGGCCACTCAGCCAACGGGCGCGATACTGAAGATATCCGAATACTGGTGCCGTATTTGTGAAAACGAGACGGTTTAATGTCCATACATTCCCGGCGTTGATAGTATCGGTTGCTATAACCTTTGTTTCCGTACCACCGACTGCATTGACCAGAGATGTTACAATATAACCCTCTCTGGATGCTGTTGTTTCCGTTGGTTTTTTAATATAATGGTCGAAAACATACGTTTTACCGGAGGCGATAGCCCAACCAGTTCCAATGGAGCCAGTTCCGGTATTACCGGTATTAGCCGTTGGTACAATATTGTAGCCACCGTCAACACCGCCGGTTGTATTGATTGTCACGGGAGAGATTACACCTCCGGCGCCACTGGTCCATCCCGTAACGCCATTGTCAAAACTTGGATTGGTTATCAGATTAGCTCCGATGACCTCATATGTGCGGCCATTATGGAGGAATGTGTCACCAACCTTTAATGTGGCATTCATGCTCGATGAGAACACAATAGCCAACATTGCTGCAATTGAGAAGATTTTTTTCATACTTTTAATTTAAAGGTTTATAATGTAGAGTCAATATACCATTTTCAGGTTGTTTACCAGAATGCGAAATAACGACATATTGAAAGAATGCAGGTCTAATTTTAGTTCAAATGTGTCTAAAATTTGTTCAATCAAATAAAAGTACTTTTTGCTCACCGGATGTAAATTTTACTTCTACCTTATTGTCAACGGATGAATATCGGATGCTACGAATGGGCATGAGCTCTGACTTTTTCCAGGCTGATCCCGATTTTTTCCAAAGCATCAGGGTGGCGCAAAGTTTCGGCGCTTTATTTGAAGGGATGAAACGATCCATGATGTCCATCACTTTGCTGGTTGAACTGACTGGATGCAAATCCTTGGTCGTCAGTGTTTCCATGCTGCCCCAATTCTCCAGGGGAATCATAGCCAATTGGTACACCCCGTTATCGATGATACTGACCTTGCAACCTTTCACGATCATGGTTTTTTCTTTTATGGGAACATTCAGTTCAGGGAGTGCGTAATGACCCAGCCTTAATTCGGATGTATCCGTGCTGGTATTCAGGTCTATGCGCAAAATACCTTGATTCAAGGAGATGTCGGCCAGCTGGATTTTCAGGTTGTGGTTCGATTCCAATACGGCATCACGGTAATAGACACCATCCTTGTATTTTCGGAAAGCGAATATCCGTAACGGCTCCCATTCTTTGTTTCCATTTCTGAACAAATAATTCATGGCTACCTCGCCGTTTGGTCCATCTGCTTGCCAGGGGAAAGCACTGTTGTACGAAAGCCGATTGTAGTTCTCACTGCCACGGAATTTCTCCCAATTGTTCTTCAAAGGGACGTTACACCAAGCCCGAATCTCAGAAGCCCCAATCTCAGAATAGTCGGTGATGAGGATATCAGAACCTTCCTGAATTTTGTTGTGCACTTTGCCGTCGGCCAGTTCGTTGGTCCAGGCTCCATTGTTTTCGATAGCCGTCCAGAACGGATTGTTCGGGGGCACCAACAGGCCTAGGAAAAGTTTGGCACTCCAATACACGCTGCCCCGACAACTGTAGCTTTGAACCGCCGGCTCAAAAGGGCCATAAAATCCAAGTGTAGGAACATGATCTTTCAGAAAGTCGGGATTCTGAATGAATTGCAACAGGGTACTTGAAGCAATGCGACGCATCCAGCCGTAATTGGTTTTCGGATCGTTTTCCAGACCCATGAGCGGGAATGGAACGGCAGCACCGAAGCGGTAACTGATGCTGCGTCCCCACATGATCATCTGCCCATCCTTGCTGAACATATAGGGGTAGTTGTCCTTTAAAGGACGGAAGTTCTCACTGAATTTGGCGGCAAATGCAGGGTAATGCTTATTTCCATAAAAATGAGACCAGACCGTTCCATACATCTGAAACGCCCACATGCTGTAATAATCGTAGGCGGGATTGTCGTTGTACCAACCGTTTCCGCGGTAGTGGTCCAGCGATTTCTGCAGGTATTCTTCCAGGAGTTTTTGATTAACCTGATAGCCTTGATCCTGGAAAAAGCTTAATACAAAAATGTTGAAGAACTTCCAGTTGGAAGGTACGGTTGGTCCGTCAGCATAACTTAGCATGACCCAGGCCAATGAATCCTTTTGCCCACCGGAAAGTGGATGCCACAACACATCGGGAGCTGCAAACAAGCTAACTGCCAATGCTCCGAATTCAACCAGGTTTTGGCTTGGACCTCCATCGGGCGCTCTATGTTTTATGTAACTTGGACTTTTCGGATTAACCAGCATCCCAATTTGATGCCGGTAATAATCGGCCACCCGAATGTTATTGATGACCAGGTTGGAGTCTTCACGAAGCAAGGGCGCTGCCAAAAAGAGTGTCCGGCAAAGACCCTCGAGTTTTTCGGTCGGAACCCGACCTTCATCCTTGGGGTAACTCACTCCGGGTTGTTTGGGAAATTTCATGGGGTCATCCAGGTTATGGATATACCCGAATGCACCACTCAAAAGGTATTTCGCCGCATCTTTCCAATGTTCCCTGGTCATACCGGTCAGAGGGCTGCGCTTGAAATCTGGTTGGTTGATGGTGAAGATATTGCTGGAGACTGGTTGATTTTCAGCTTTAAGCATGACCATTGGCATAGCTGACCAAAGCAGAACAAGTATCAAAGAGGAAAAAGAAAGGATTCGCTTCATGGATAATTTTTTAATCGATTATCACAAATATAGTGAACCCTTCACCAAATAAGGTCAATTTAACAATCAAATGTGTTGAAAATATGGTCAAAAGAAAAGGGCCTGAGATTATTCGATCATCAGGCCCCAATTAGTATAAGATTTCTTCATTTACCTCAAACTCTCAGCACCACCCACGATGTCGATCAACTCTCTCGTGATGGCTTCCTGACGAGCCTTATTGTATTTCAGCTTCAGTTCCTGAATCATATCACCGGCATTGTCCGTAGCGGTTTGCATGGCCGTGGTTCTGGCACCGAATTCACCGGCTACGGAATCGAGCAGGGCACTGAATAGCTTGTTGCGGACTGCTTTGGGAATGAGGCGGGCAACCAAATACTGTTCATCGGGTTCCAAAATGTAGTCGAGCGTAAATCCTCCGGTCAGATTGGCCTTTTTAGCTTCAGGCTTGAGCGGTAGCAGTATTTCAGAACGAATCTGTTGAACAGCTGCATTCTTGAAATGGTTGTAAATAAGTTCCACCGCGTCGATTTCCTTGTCGAGAAACAAATTCATCAGTTCGTTGGCAATGTCTGCCACCAGGCCGTAATCGGGCTTGTCCACGATGTGGATTAGGCTGCCCTGCACGTCAAAGCCTCTTTTGCGAGCGGCATCGGCAACCTTTTTGCCCAACGCATAGACTAAAATGTTTGATTTACCTAGCTCGCTATATTTTGCCAACACCTCGTCCATTTTCTTGATGGCGTTGCTGTTGAATGCGCCGCAAAGACTGCCGTTGGAGGAAATCACCACGATGGCCACCCGCTTCACCACCCGCTTATCAGCCAACGGAATGTTCAGGTCGCCAGAGGAAAATGCGAGGAAATCGGCCAGCATGCTCGTCAACTTCTGTTCGTAAGGCAAGTAGCCTGCAATGGCGTCCTGAGCACGGCGAAGTTTCGCCGCAGACACCATCCGCATGGCGCTGGTGATCTTCCGGGTGGAGGTCACCGAGGCAATTCGTGCACGTACTTCCTTGAGGGATCCCATAGCTTAGCGTTTAGCGTATTCGATTTCAATGAGTTGCTTGGCTTCCTTGTCCAGGATGGCAGTCACTTCATCGTTGATGACACCAGTTTTCAGGACATCCAGCACATCGGTGCGGTGTTTCATTTCCAACTGATCAAGGAACAACTTTTCGAATTCGATGACCTTGCTCACTGGAACCCCTGCCAATAAACCTTTGGATCCCAGATAGATGATGGCAATTTGCTTTTCGACGGGAACGGGGGAGTACTGGTTTTGCTTCAGGATTTGTACGTTTTTGGAACCACGGTCCAATACGGATTTGGTTACTGGATCGAGGTCGGAACCGAATTTGGAGAAAGCCTCCAGCTCGCGGTATTGCGCTTGGTCGAGTTTCAGCGTTCCGGCCACTTTTTTCATGGCTTTGATCTGCGCGTCACCACCCACACGGGATACCGAAATACCCACGTTGATGGCGGGACGGATACCGGCGTTGAACAGTTCAGTATCTAAGAATATCTGACCGTCGGTGATTGAAATCACGTTGGTTGGAATATAGGCGGAAACGTCTCCGGCTTGCGTTTCGATGATGGGAAGAGCCGTGAGGGAACCACCGCCTTTGACCATGGGTCTCAGCACATCGGGCAGGTCGTTCATTTGTTTGGCCACCTCATCGTTACGGATGATTTTGGCGGCGCGTTCCAGCAAACGGGAGTGCAAATAAAAGATATCGCCGGGATAAGCCTCACGTCCGGGCGGACGGCGAAGGATCAGGGATACTTCACGGTAGGCAACAGCTTGCTTGGACAAATCATCGTAAACCACCAAGGCATGGCGTCCTGAATCGCGGAAGAATTCACCGATGGCAGCACCTGCGTATGGAGCGTAGAACTGCATTGCGGCAGGCATGGAAGCTGGAGCAGAAACCACACACGTATATTCCATGGCACCGTGTTTTTCCAGCGTCTGAACCAGACCAGCGACAGTCGAGCCTTTTTGTCCGATGGCTACGTAAATGCAGAAAACGGGTTCCCCTTTCAGGAAGTTGTCGCGTTGATTGATGATGGCATCGATGGCTATGGCCGTTTTACCGGTCTGTCGGTCACCAATAATCAGTTCGCGCTGACCGCGGCCGATAGGAATCTGGGAATCGATGGCTTTGAGTCCGGTTTGTAGCGGTTCACTCACCCGTTGGCGGAAAATGACACCGGGAGCCTTGCGTTCGAGCGGTAGCTCGTAAAGTTTGCCTTTGACAGGGCCTTTACCGTCGATGGGATTGCCGAGCGTATCGATGACTCGACCCATCAGGCCTTCACCCACGCGGATGGAGGCGATGCGGCCAGTACGTTTCACTGAGTAGCCTTCCTTGATTTGTTCGGAGGAACCGAACAGCACGACACCCACGTTGTCTTCTTCCAGATTGAGCACCACGCCCATCATTCCGTTCTGGAATTCCACCAGTTCGTTGGATTGAACATTGTCCAAGCCGTAGATGCGGGCCACGCCGTCACTCACTTGCAGGACTTTGCCGACCTCTTCCAGCTTCAGGTTGTCTTCCAGACCTGCCAGTTGCTTTTTGAGAATGTCGAAAACTTCACTTGGTTTGATATCGGACATATAAATCGTTTTTTTAAATACTTTAAATTTAATCGCGTAAGAGTTCCGTGCGGATGTTTTCCAACTCTGTCCGAACGCTTGAATCCATGCGGTAATTGTCTACTTCCAGGATGAAACCACCCATGATGTCGGGTTCCACTTCCGTAGTCAGTTCAATGGAGGCTGAAAACTTTTTGTCAACCAACTGCCTGATTTTGGTGATGGACGATTCTTTGAGGGGTAGGGCAGAAGTGATTTTTCCAATCACCACGCGTTCTTTTTCCCGATAGATTTTTTGGAAGGACATGGAAATGAACACCATGAATTCTTCGCGGCCTTTATCGATGACGAAACCGAAAAAATCGGCCAGCAATGATTTGGGTTTGCAGGCAGAAGCGGTAATCAGCAAGTCTAGCTTTTCAGCGCGGGTGTGCATGGGATTGGCCAAGGTATGGGCGAGGGCTGGCACTTCGAAAAATGCTTGCGTCAGCCGTTCCATAGAAAGGTAAATCTCCTTTTGGAGGTTTTTTTCCTCTGCCAGCGCATACAACGCCTGTGCGTACCGAACCGATATTTTGCCTTCGTTCATCCTATTTGGTTTTTCCTCGGGTTAATTATTCATCGAGTTAGATTTTCCTAGGGTTAGATTTTCTAGGGTTAGTTTTTCAACGTATTGGCTTCGTCCAGCATCTTGTTGACTAGTTCCATCTGTGCAGCATCCCCTTCCAGGTTCTTGCGCAAAAGCTTGCCGGCAATGCTCACGGAAAGAAGTGCCACTTGGTTGCGGACCTCCTTCAGCGCCAGTTCCTTTTCGTTCTGGATGCTTTGACGTGCATCTGCAATCAGCTTGTCAGCTTCCGTTCTCGCTTGGTTTTTGGCATCATCAATGAGTTTTTCACGCAGCAGCTGAACTTCTTTCAAGATGGCATTCTGCTCTTCGCGGGCTTCAGCCAAGATGACGGTCCGTTCCTCCTTGATGCTTTCCAGCTTCTGGTAGGCCTGGTCGGCAGCCTGCACGGAGTTCGTGATGTATTTCTCACGTTCGGCGATAGCCTTTGTTATAAATGGCCAGGCAAATTTTCCCAGAATACCGACTACCGTCAAAAAGACAATCAGCATCCAAAAAATCAACCCGATTTCCGGTGTAAACAATCCCATGGTGAATTTACATTACAATAGCGAGAACGGCGACGATGATGGCGAATAAAGCGACACCTTCTACAAGTACGCAAGCTATAAGCATGTTCGTACGAATGTCATTCGTGGATTCCGGCTGACGAGCAATAGCTTCAACGGCTGAACCGCCGATTTTACCGATACCGATGCCGGCTCCGATAGCTGCGATACCAGCACCCAAAGCGGCACCCAATTTGGCAAAAGCTGCGAGGGAAGTTGCACCAGCGGCAGCTTGAAGAAGGATAGTAGTTAACATAATAAGTAGGTTTTAAAATATGAATTAAATTTGATTTTTATTGGTGAGCCACGGCATGCACTTCATGCGGTTCCGGATGCGCCATCCCAATAAAGAAGGAGGTCAGCATGGTGAACACGTAAGCTTGCAGGAAAATAACCAGTAATTCCAGCAAGTTCATGAAGATGGCAAAAAACAAGGCAAATATGGAAACGCCGGTACCCATGAGCGGGCTGATGGCTCCGAATATGAAAATCATGGCCATGAACACCATCGCAATCATGTGACCGGCCAACATATTGGCAAACAGACGAATACAGAGTGCCAACGGCTTGGTGAACACACTGACCAGTTCCAGGAAAGGCATCAGCGGAATGGGAAAACGTAGCCAAGACGGCATGGTGGGCACCAAAAAGATTTCCTTCCAGTATTCCTTGTTGGCGAAGACGTTGATGATGAGCAGTGACAAAACGGCCAGCACCATGGTGGTGGCAATATTGCCGGTCAAGTTGGCTCCACCAGGGAAAAGGGGTATGATCCCCAACATGTTGTTGATCAGGATAAAGAAAAACAAGGTGAGCAAGTACGGTGCGTATTTGGCATAGCCCTTGCCGACACCGGGTTTGATGACTTCGTCCAACATGAAAACGATGACGAATTCGATGGCGCCTTGAAAACCTTTGGGTGCTTTCATCGGGTCACGTTTATAGAATTTGGCCAGACTCAGGAAAATCCACAATAGCAGCATGGCTGAAATCAATAACGAGGCCACATTCTTGGTGATGCTCAGGTCCAAAGGCCTAATTTGTTGGCCGTCTTGCAACACCTCTACCAATTTGCCTTTGAAGGAGCCTTCACTTGCAATTTCAAAACCCTGATAAGCCGATTCACCATGATGAAATTTGGCTGAAGAAAAGACGAACCAACCGCGTGATTGACTTTTGGCTAGGATCAACAAGGGAATGGAGATTTCCGTTTTCCCGAATTTGGTGACATGCCAGCTGTAGGCGTCGCCGATGTGACCGAATATGAATTCACCTGGATTAAATTTCTCTTCCTTGGCGGTTTCATTGCCCTCCTTTTGTGCCGGTTCGGAAGCAAAAGCAGGCAAGACCACCAACAACAGCAGTAACAGCAATTTCACACCCTGTGTTGGTATTCCAACACGATGTAGACCAATATATATGGAGTCAATCTTCATGCTTAATCTCTTCTTGCTTGATCGCTTCATTCTTGAGCGCGTTTTGTTTGTTGACCCGGACCATGATCCATGTTTCCAGGGTCAGATAGACCATGAAATAAGCGCCGAACGTCAGTAAAAAGGTTACAGTCTGCACTTTAACCAGCAAAATATAAAGTAGGATGATAAACAGCGTGATCAGTATTTTCCCAGTCTTGACAGCCAACATCACCGGTACCTTGACGTTCGGGTTCAGCACCACATTGTGGAACGTCACTACCGCCAGTACGGTGAAAAAGCTAGGAATAAACGCCAGCCAGGGCGTATAGATTTCTGGCTTAACCACTGAAAGCACGAAAACAAGCAAGCCGTAAAGTGCCCAAAGCACCAGCATCGTCATTCCAATATATTTCAGTGTTCGTTTCATATTTAAAGGGTGTTAATTTTTTCAACACATACGGAAATTACATCATTTTTCACATCGGCGAAACCGTCTTCCACCGCATAATTGATTTCTTCTTCAGCTACAGGGTTGATAGTCAAGATGCCCTTGTCTATGGTCGTGATGAGCGGTGCATGCTTCGGCAGAACCGTGAACAGGCCCTTGGTGCCTGGAATGGTTACCGACACCACATCGCCGTCGAACAGCGTTTTGACCGGAGAAAGCAGGATCAGTCGCATGTTCAGTGTATTAAGCGTTGGCTTCCGCCATCAGTTTCTTACCCTTGGCAATGGCATCATCGATGGTTCCCACCATAATAAAGGCGGACTCGGGATACTCGTCCACAACACCGTCCATGATCATGTTGAAACCACGGATAGTTTCCTCGATGGGCACGATAACCCCAGGAACACCGGTGAACTGGGCCGACATGAAGAAAGGTTGGGAGAGAAAACGCTGGACGCGACGGGCTCTGGAAACAACCAGCTTGTCGTCGTCGGAGAGTTCGTCCATACCCAAAATGGCGATGATGTCTTGCAGTTCCTTGTAACGCTGGAGCAATTCCTTCACGCGCTGAGCGGTGTTGTAATGTTCTTCCCCGATGATGTTGGGGTCCAGGATGCGGGAAGTGGAGTCCAGGGGATCCACGGCAGGATAGATACCCAACTCGGAAATCTTACGGTTCAATACCGTGGTGGCGTCCAAGTGAGCGAATGTCGTAGCGGGAGCAGGGTCGGTCAAGTCGTCGGCAGGCACGTAGATAGCCTGAACGGAGGTGATGGAACCATGTTTCGTAGAAGTGATGCGTTCCTGCAGCAGACCCATTTCCGTAGCCAGCGTGGGCTGGTAACCTACAGCTGAAGGCATACGTCCGAGCAAGGCGGATACTTCGGAACCTGCCTGCGTGAAACGGAAAATATTGTCGATGAAGAACAGAATGTCTTTACCAGCGCCTTGTCCACCTGCATCGCGGAACGATTCAGCTACGGTCAAAGCGGAAAGGGCCACGGAAGCACGTGCTCCGGGAGGTTCGTTCATCTGACCGAAAACCAAGGTGGCTTGTGATTTTTCGAGTTCGGCAGGGTCGATGAGGGACAAATCCCAGTCGCCTTTTTCCATGCTCTTCATGAATTTTTCGCCGTAACGGATGACACCCGATTCCAGCATTTCGCGGAGCAGGTCGTTGCCTTCACGGGTACGTTCACCTACACCGGCGAATACGGAGTAACCATTGTAGCTCTTGGCAATATTGTTGATAAGTTCCATGATGAGCACTGTTTTACCAACGCCTGCACCACCGAACAATCCGATCTTACCACCTTTGGCGTAGGGCTCGAGTAAGTCGATGACCTTGATGCCGGTGAAAAGGATTTCCTGATTGGTCACCAAGTCTTCGTATTTAGGCACTTCGCGGTGGATGGCATAAGCGCCTTCCATGTTCAGTTCAGGCATTCCGTCGATGGACTTGCCGGTCACGTTCATCATGCGGCCTTTTATCTGATTGCCGATGGGCATGGTGATAGGCGTGCCCAACAGTTGAACAGGCATGCCGCGCATCAGACCGTCGGTGGAATCCATGGCGATGGCGCGCACGGTATCTTCTCCGATGTGTTGCTGGCACTCGATGATGAGTTTCTGTCCGTTTTCACGGGTTATCTCGAGTGCATCGTGAATTTTGGGCAAGTCCTGACAGTCCTTAGGGAACGAAACGTCCACCACCGGGCCGATGACTTGTACAATTTTACCAATTGTTTTTGACATAAAACGAAGCTTTATGGAATGGGTGATTTGTCGGTTAACTCGTATTTTGAAAAAAATAACAGTGCAAAAGTAGTGCTTTTTTAAACCATTTGAAAGACCTAATATGAAAAATGTGCCCCCTTTTTTAGTTAGTTAGGCTAAACTAACTATCTTTGCAAAAATATTCAACAGTGGAAAAAATTGTAGCTGTTCTCTCCAAACTCTCCAACAGCCTTGCTGAAATGGAGGAGTTGGCCCGTGAAGATTCCAATCTGAAGGAGCTCACCATTACTCAGATGCATTATCTGGAAGTGGTCAGTCAGCTGACGAATCCAAACGTGACTGAATTGGCCACCGAAATGCAACTCAGCAAACCAACCGTGACGGTGGCTTTGGAAAAACTACTGCAAAAAGGCTTTGTGACCAAGGTTGTTTCCGATGAAGACAGACGAAGCTCGCACCTGCATCTGACCAAAAAAGGGATGCAGATCAACCAGATGCACGAAAATGCCCATACCCGTTTCGCCGAACTGATGGAGGAGTCTTTGGAGCCAGCTGAATTGGAACAATTGACCAACCTGTTGGAAAAACTGACCAAAAAATTATAAGATTTCCGGATGGGCTCAGGATCAATAACTAGAGCCTCAAAACGATTAAATTGACCAAAATGCAAACAATGGCCGAAATCGCCGGAAATCCATTTACCGGACTTAACGACGCTCAAGTACTGGAGAACCAAACTCAACACGGGTTTAATGAATTGCCAGCTACCAAATCAAACGGATTTTTTCACCTCGCACTGGGCATCCTAAAGGAGCCCATGTTCCTGCTTCTCGTTATATGCGCCAGCCTATACATGGCCGTCGGAGACATCCAGGAAGGCATCATGCTGCTGGGTTTCGTCCTATTTATCATGGGTATCGAATTCTACCAGGAACGAAAAACCGGTAAGGCGCTGGAAGCCCTACGGGAAATGTCCAGCCCTAAAGCCAGGGTTTTGAGGAACGGTGTGGAAGTCAAGATTCCTTGCCGAGAAGTGGTTATGGACGACCTGGTTGTCTTGACAGAAGGCGAACGTGTACCTGCTGATGCGATTTTATTGCATTGCATCAACATTCAGTCGGATGAATCCATGCTCACCGGCGAATCCGTACCAGTCCGCAAAATTGAATCCGATGGTTCCGAAAAAGATGTTCTGCCTGGTGGTGATGATACCCCGTTTGTTTTTTCAGGCAGCATGATTGTTCAAGGCAACGGCATAGCCAAAGTCTTGCGCATCGGTTCGGAAACGGAAATCGGTAAAATTGGGACGGCGCTGAGCAGTGTGGTTGAAGAAACGACCAAAATGAAAATGGAACTGAATGTTCTGGTTCGAAGGCTGGCTATTGGTGGTGTCTTTTTATGCCTGATTGTGGTCTTGGTATTTTTTCTCACCCGTGGCGACCTGCTCCATGGCTTTTTGGCGGGACTGACCTTGGCCATGGCTATTTTGCCCGAAGAATTCCCCGTTATCCTGACCATCTTCATGGCGCTGGGTGCCTGGCGCATGTCCAAGCACCGCGTACTCACCCGCAGGCCTGCTGTCATTGAGACCTTGGGTTCAGCCACCGTGCTTTGTACAGATAAAACGGGTACACTGACTCAGAATAGGATGACGGTCAATACGCTTTATAATAAGGTGTCCTTTCTGCAAACGACCAATATGAAAGGTTTCCCGGAAGATTTCCACGAAATTATTGAATTCGGTATCCTTTCCAGCCAAACCAAACCCAATGACCCCATGGAAAAGGCCATCTGCCGTTTGGGAAAGGAGTTTTTGCAGGATACGGAGCATTTGCACCACGATTGGACGATGATTCGTGAATACTCTTTATCCAAGGAATTACTGGCCATGTCCAGAGTCTTTAAGGAAAAATCATCCGACGAATACGTGATTGCCACCAAAGGAGCACCCGAATCCATTTTCGACCTTTGTCACCTCAAAGACGCCTCCAAATACGAAGAAGCCATCCAACTGATGGCATCCAAGGGGCTTCGTGTTTTGGGTGTAGCCAAAGCGGTCGTTCCAATAGAAGAACTGCCTGAAATACAACATGATTTCGAATTTGAATTCATTGGACTGATTGGTCTGGCCGACCCGATTCGGCCTGAAGTGAAAGTCGCCGTGCAGGAATGCTACAAAGCGGGTATCCGCGTCATCATGATTACGGGCGATTATCCGGTCACTGCTCAAAATATAGGTGCTGAAATCGGTCTTAAGAATACCGATCAATGCATCACCGGCCCTGAACTGACGGCGATGAGCGAAGAAGAATTGCTTAAACGCATTGACGTAGTGAACATTTTTGCCCGTGTGGTTCCCGAACAAAAACTAAAAATTGTCAATGCCCTGAAAGCTAAAGGCGAAGTGGTGGCCATGACCGGTGACGGCGTGAACGATGCGCCTGCCTTGAAAGCTGCTCACATCGGCATTGCCATGGGGGAACGCGGTACGGATGTGGCTCGCGAAGCCTCTTCCTTGGTGCTGACCGACGATAATTTTTCATCCATCGTCGGAGCTGTCCGCCTGGGTCGCCGTATTTTTGACAACATGCAAAAGGCTTTCGGCTACGTTTTTGCCATCCACGTACCTGTGGCCGGCCTTTCGCTGATACCCATCTTTTTTGCAGGTGCACCTTTATTATTGTTCCCAGTTCACGTAGTTTTCATGGAATTGATCATCGACCCGGCCTGTTCGGTCATTTTCGAAGCGGAAAAGGAAGAAAAGAATGTAATGAACCGCCCGCCAAGAAGTGTCAAGCAAAAATTCTTTGGAGGAAGCAAAATCTTCTTGAGTTGCATGCAGGGGCTTGCTATCTTGCTGATGGTGCTTGGCGTCTATTATGTCGGCCTACGGCTGGATTATAGTGCCGAAGTGGTGCGTACCATGTGTTTCACCACCCTGATTGTTTCCAACATCCTGACCATCCTGACGAACCGTAGTTGGGAAAACAACCTGTTCCAGATCCTTAAAACACCCAATGCCAGTGTCAAATGGATTGTAGGCGGCACCATTCTATTCTTAATTGCTGTACTTTTCGTACCGTTCTTGCACGGCTTATTCAAGTTTGCTCCGCTTTCAGCACTACAAATATTGGCTTCCGTTGGCGTTGGTTGCCTTAGTATTATCTGGTTCGAGGTCTACAAAAAGATGTCTCAAAAGAAAGCAACGTTTCAATAAGTGAGCGCAGAGACTAAGTTTACTTAGGCTATGCCGAGCGTTTGAAACGGTCACATAGTGAAAATACTGCGTTACTGATTAATTGCCGATCCTCACGTACCAAAGTACGCTCCGGTGCGGCTTCATAATCAGTGCCTTGTCTTTTACTCTCTTTTGAAACATCTTGCGCGTATCTACTCTTTTTCCAGAAATGCTTCAAAGCCGGAAGTGAATTTGAATTTGTTTTGGGGACCGCCTTCGTTGTAGATGAAAAAGGCTTCGACGCCTTTGCTGTGTAAGCTTTCAATCAACGTCATGGCTGAATCGACCCCGATGACCATGCACGCGGTCGCCAGCGCGTCTGCCGTAAAGCAATCGTTGGCGATGATGGTGGCACTGAGCAGCGAGTGCTGAACCGGATAGCCCGTGTGCGGATCGATGGTATGGGCATATTTCTTGCCGTCCTTCACATAAAAACTACGGTAATTGCCAGAGGTGGAAAGGGCTTTATCGGTCAGGACGAGTATTTTCTCGACGTCATTGTTGGTGGAAGTGGAATCATCGACGGGTTTGTTTATACCGATGTGCCATTTGTTGCCTTCCGGATTCCTGCCGCTTAATACAATTTCACCACCGATTTCCACCATATAGTCGTCCGCACCCTGACTTCGCAGGTATTTGGCAATGATGTCGCTGGCATACCCACCGGCGATGGCACCGCAGTCGAGTTGCATGCGTGGATCGGATTTCGTGAGTTGTTCCTTTTCCAGTTTGAGCAGTTTGTAACCGACGAAGCTGCGAAGGCTGTCGATTTTCGCTTGGGTCGGGTCGCTTTTGGCTTCAGGGCCGAAACCCCAGAGGTTCACCAGTGGTGCGACCGTGATGTCGAATGCTCCGTTGGACAGTTCGGAAAATCGCAGGCTTTCCTGGACCATTTTCAGCATCAATGGGTCCTTGCTCAGGTCGAACGGTTCCGTGCCGCTCTGATTGAAACGGCTGATGGTGGAGGTGGACGCGTACGTGGAAAGGGAGTGGTTGAATTTTTCCATTTCAGCCTCTATGCCTTTTTGTAAATCCTCGGTGGCGTTGTAGGTGATGTGGTAAGTGGTGCCGAAAGCGATGCCTTCGTTGTGGAAATACTGTTTTTCCTTGCAAGCGCTGAGGGAAAGCAATACTATGGGAAGTACTAGTAATTGGGCTTTTGATTTCATTTTGAACGTGCTTTTGGAATTATTCCTATGCAATGTGTTGAAGCTCAGAACGGCAGCTTGTAGTACAAATGGAGGGCCAGCCCGGCCATGGGTTTGAGATTCTCTCCATAACCTGGAATGTAGGGCGGATCGCTTGTTGCACCTCCTGAAACATGCAGGGTGGACTTGTATTGACCGGACCAACCCAGTGAAAAGGGACCCCACACATCGACGCGGACGCCGATTGTCAATTCTAGCCAGCCCACGACGCCACGCTGGTTGGTTATGTTCATCAGCGCGTTGTCACCCCAATAATTGCTGTACCAGGAAAGGTTATTCAGCGTATACGAAAAGGAGGAGAAACCATAATGGGCACCTGCGTAAAACATGTTCTGTGCCTTGTTGCCCAGATAAACCAGGGATTTGTTGACCCCAAGCTTGTAATACGTGCCAGAAGCCAGGCATTGTGTGCCGCTTTCTGCCGTCTTGTCGTAACTGGAATATCCCATTTCAAAGGTGGGGAACCAGGTGTTTTTCAGATTGACATCGGCTTTGACACTGTATCCTTTATCGCTGGAAAGCAGTCCCAAGAGCGGTCTTCCCAACTCGAAACCAAGATTGATGCCCTGATAGGTCGGTACAACGACAACCGGCTCCTTTTTTTTATCCACTGCAGTCAAAGGCAGGGAAAGGAACAGCAAGGTTGCGAGAGCACCATATTTATAGGATGAGCCTGACATGTTCCGATTTTAGATTGATGACGGCTGAATCGGCTATGCTGGCGGATTTGAAAATCACGCCGTTGACCCTGCAGCCCTTTAGGGTGCTGAACACCCTGCAGCCACATTCCATGGATTGAAACCAAGGTGCATTCTGATGTTCCAGAGTCAACGTATCCACAAACAAAAAGCCGTTTTGTTGCGTGGTGACCAAAAACTGAGTTTGTGTAGCGTTGGTATTCAAGTCGAGTACGAAACCGCTAAGCGTTTTGTTTTGATACAAAATGGAATCCGAACCGACCCCTTTCACGGTAATGCTGTCCATTTGGACAGCCACAGCTTTACCATTGAGGTTGATGGTGTAAAAATTCGCATACAATTTCACGCTCATGTCCTCGTAACAGCCGTTGCTGCTGCAACTCGACAAAAGCAGAACTGTCGCGTAAAGGATAGCGGCAAAATTAAAACGTTTCTTCAACAGCATAATAATTGCGTTCCGGAGCATTGCGGACAATCAATTCACCAAGGAATCCGGTCAGGAAAAGCAGTACCCCGATGATCATGCAGGTAAGTGCCAGGTAGAAGTAGGGTAGATCGGTCACCAGTCTGGCGGCATTGCCCTCGATGAGTGAAACCAGTTTGATGACTCCCACAACGATGACAGCGATCAGGCCGATTAGAAAGGTCAAACTTCCGTACAAACCGAAGAAATGCATGGGCTTCTTGCCGAACTTGTTGAGGAACCATAGGCTGAGCAGGTCGAGGTAGCCATTGACGAACCGGTTCATGCCGAACTTGGTTTCCCCGTATTTGCGTTTCTGGTGGTGCACCACTTTCTCCCCGATGTTGGTGAATCCAGCGTTTTTGGCCAGGTAGGGAATGTAACGGTGCATTTCACCGTAGACTTCGATGTGCTTCACAACAGCATTCCGATAGGCTTTCAGCCCGCAGTTCATGTCGTGCAGTTTGATGCCGGTGATGCGTCTGGCCGTGGCGTTGTAAATTTTCGAAGGAATATTCTTGGCCAGTTTTCCGTCGTAGCGTTTCTTTTTCCAACCGGAGACCAAGTCGAACTTTTCGTTCATCACCATTTTATAGAGTTCCGGAATTTCCTCAGGACTATCCTGCAGGTCAGCATCCATGGTGATGACCACATCGCCTAGTGCTTTTTCAAAACCGCAGAAAAGGGCAGGGGATTTGCCGTAATTCCGGCGGAAGCTGATGCCTTTGACCACTTCGGGATTCTTAACCTGCAATCCGCGGATAATGCCCCAGGAATTGTCGGTCGAACCGTCGTTGACGAAAATCACTTCATAACTGTACTTGTTGGTAGTCATGACTCGTTGAATCCACGCGAACAGTTCAGGCAGTGATTCGGATTCGTTGAATAAGGGAATGATGACGCTGATATCCATGATGTATTATTCTTTAGGCTCTTGGTTATCCTGATACGGTTTGTAATTATTGTCTGTGGGCGGGAGTTCGACTTTTTTGCGGGCCACCATCGGACTGACGATGAGGAAAAGAAGTGCGCCTCCGATGATGTACATCCAGAGGTATGTCAGTACCAGTTGAATGGTTGTCGGAACACCGTAGTTAAGGAGAGAGTCAATGTATTTCTGCGGGTACTTCATCTGCTCCATCAGCTGAAGCGACTGATTCATGGCATTGGCGATGAAGTCGGGCTGCAGAAACTGATAGCGCACGTAATAAAGTACCGACATGATGAGTGCAGTGAAGAAAAACAGCCAGATGCCAAAGGACCAAACCTGCCAATACCGGATGTATCCGCCCCAAGCTTTGTCCCGATAGCGTTTTGCCAGTTGGTAACAAACGACTGGTGTGGCCAGAAAACCGAACATGGAAAGCATGCTTACGATTCCATTGTTGGAAAAAGCATAATCTAGGACAAAGAAAATAGCTATGTATCCGCCTAAGATTAGTGCGTAATCTGCTGCGTATTTGTATTTTCGCTTAATTGGGTCAAAGGTTTCTTCCATGTTGATTCTGATTTCTTTCCACAAAAATACACTTTTTTTTCGTCGCCCCCTTGTCGAAGCCTCAAATTTGTGTACTTTTGCACTCGGGTAAGTCCTATACGGCTAGCTCCCTGCGAACCCCCCCAGGGCTTGACCGCAGCAAGGGTAGCTTGGTTGTAGCGGCGCGATATAGATCGCTTACCCACCCGCCTCTTTAGC
>Ga0209125_1000800_pt1 | contig 35848 bp, 31 predicted proteins | sample BarGraIncub1131A_FD_184503 | JGI IMG/M metagenome (GOLD analysis project Ga0209125, IMG submission 184503) | Arctic peat soil microbial communities from Barrow, Alaska - Barrow Graham LP Incubations 11-31A (SPAdes) (version 2) | ecosystem: Environmental > Terrestrial > Soil > Wetlands > Peat... | reverse complement strand
TATACCTACGATCGCCTGGGGACGAAATTCTAGATTTTGCAAAAGTCTTGAAGTAGGGGATAATATAAGGATTTGGGGAAGACTTCAGAGCAGAGAATACCAAAAGAAATTATCAGATGATGAAGTCATAAGAAAAGTGGCTTATGAAGTATCTATATCAAAGATGGAAAAGGTTAACAAAGATGGTGAAAACATAGTAGAAACAGATATGATGATGGATGAAGAGCAAGACATTGAAACTCTAGACGTTATCTAGTATATATAATATAAATTTAGCTCTATTCAACTTTCAGCTCTAGCTGGTTGAATAGAGCTAAAATTCATTTGAACAATCTTTAGATTCAACTTTCAGCTTTAGCTGGTTGAAAAGGGAATCTATTAAGGAAAATTGATTTGAACAAGTTTTTTACGGTTAAAAAGAGCATATATTATGTAAAATGCATATGAACAAGCTCTAACTGGTTGAATAGAACTAAAATCTTTAAAACGGTATAAAAGAGCAAGTATTACGTAAAATGCATATGAACAAGCTTTAGTAATTCAAGCTAATTTTAATGGAAAATGCGTTAAGGAAAGTGCATGTTTGAGCGTTAGCGAGTTTGCACTTTTTAGCATTTTTCATTAAAATTAGATTAGAATTACTTAGCGAAGTGAATAGCACTTGTAGTAATATATCCTCTTTTCTTTTTTATTTTCTTAGGTCATCAAGTAGTTTAGTTTTTTGTTTAGTGCCATCATCCACATTTTTTATTATTTTTGCGGGAGCTCCAGCAACTACAACATTTTCAGGAACATCATTTACAACTACTGATCCTGCTGCTACCACAGAGTTTTTTCCAATCTTTACTCCCTCGAGTATAACAGCATTTGCTCCAATTAGTACATTATCTCCGATTTCACAAGGACTTTTACTTGGTGGTTCTAGAACACCTGCTACTACAGCACCAGCACCTAAATGAACTCTTTTACCGAGCTTTCCTCTTGCGCCAACTACAGCATTCATATCTATCATAGTTTCATCGCCAATTTCAGCACCTATATTAATTACAGCGCCCATCATTATAACGGCATTTTTACCTATAGTAACCTTATCTCTTATAATTGCACCTGGTTCAATTCTTGCATCAATATTCTTTAGGTCTATTAAAGGGATAGCAGAATTTCGTCTGTCTTGTTCAAGTTTGAATTTTTTAATTTTGTCTTTATTTTTTATTAGAAAATCTGATACCTCATCACTTTCACCAAAAAGCATATAAAAATTACCGCTACCAAAATTTTCTATATTTCCAAACTGACATTGTGATAAATCTCCATCAATATATAGTTTAATGGGGGTGGCCTTTTTTGCTTCTTTTATGTATCTTGCAATTTCATAAGGGTCTGTTAAATCATAATTCATATTTATTCTCCTTTCGTATTATAAGTATTAAGCCAAATTGTTGTTTTTATGCATATATTTTCATGTGGCTAAAACTTAAATTTGTTATCCTAGATAAAAATATAGATGAAATTAAAATTGAAATTCTAAAATAAAACTATATACCTTATAAATAATATAGTAAAATGAACATTATTTAAAGGAAAATATTATTATTATCTTAGAAAAATTAGAAAACTAATGATTTTTATGCTTTTATATAGTAGAATAACAATAAATCAAACATATGTAAAGGATGATATTATGAATAATTTATTTTCAAATAATTTAAACAATGTAGAAATTTCTGGAATTAGAAAATTTTTCAATAAAGTTTCAACGGTTCAAGGGGCGATTTCTCTTACCCTAGGGCAGCCAGATTTTCCAGTGCCTATAAATATTAAAAAGGCTATGACTTCAGCTATACATCAAAATAAAACGGAGTACACTGCTAATGCTGGCATTCCGGAGCTACGACATGAAATCTCTAATTTCTTAGGGGGCATGGATATTAACTATTTAGCTGATGAGATAGTTATCACTGTTGGTGGAAGCGAGGCGTTATTATGCACATTTGCCGCATTTTTAAATCCTGGAGATAAAGTTCTGGTGCCGTCGCCGGCTTATCCAGCTTATGAGAGCTGTGTAAAGATTTTTGGAGCAGAAGTGGTTAATTATAATCTTAATAGTGATTTCACTATTAATTTTGAGAGCTTATGCAAGCTTATCAATGAGCAAAATCCCAAGCTTTTAGTGGTGTCATATCCTTCTAATCCTACTGGAGCAGCATTATCTTTAGAGGAAAGGGATAAACTTTACCGAATTTTAAAAGAAAAAGATATTTATATAATAAGTGATGAGATTTATAGCTCATTATGTTATGAGAAATACTATTCTATAGCTCAAATTAGTGAATTAAGAGATCGAGTAATTTTGGTTAGTGGATTTTCTAAAATGTTTTCTATGACGGGACTTAGGGTAGGTTACGTTTGTGCTAGTAAGTATATTATGGATAATATAATGAAAGTACACCAATATAATGTTTCTTGTGCCACTTCAATATCTCAATGGGGTGCCTACGAGGGATTGCGTTCCTGCATGAATGATGTGAATAATATGAAAGTTGAATTTGAGAAGAGAAAAGAATATGTATATAAAAGGTTAATTGAAATGGGGATGGAGGTAACCCTTCCTAAGGGGGCATTTTATATATTTCCGTCTATAACAAAATTTTTAATGAGTAGTGAGGAATTTTGCAACAGGCTATTATATGAAGCTAAGGTTGCTATTGTGCCTGGGTCAGCTTTTGGCAATGGAGGAGAAGGGTTCATCAGGATTTCCTATTCTTATAGTTTAGAAGTACTAAAAGAGGGTTTGGATAGAATGGAAAAATGGCTTGAAATGTTAAACACCACTGAGTAATTTTAAAAAAACCTCGGAACAGATTATAACTGTTCCAAGGCTTTTTTTATTAAAGATTAAATTGATACATTAACTACATCATCCATACTGTATAGACCTTTTTCTTTTCCATATATATATTCACAGGCTTTTAATGCACCTATTGCAAAAACTTCTCTTGATATTGCTGTATGCTTAATCTCAATGCATTCACCAACGCCAGCAAATATGATTTCATGATCACCTATAATATTTCCACCTCTTATAGCATGAATGCCTATTTCCTTGTGCTCTCTTTTACATGAGCCATTTCTTCCATTTGTGAAAATTGTTTCCTCTTCAATAGAAGCCTTAATTGTATTTGCAAGAAGCAGAGCAGTACCACTGGGAGCATCGACCTTTTGATTGTGATGCTTTTCAATTATCTCAATGTCAAAATCTTTATAAAGCATGTTGCTTATGCTCTTAAGCATATTATTAATAATATTTATACCTATAGACATATTTGCAGAGTGAAATACTGCAATTTCTTCACTAAGCGAATGAATTTTAGATAGCTGATCTTTGGTATAACCAGTAGTGCAGAACACAATAGGTATATTTTTCTCTTTAGAATACTTACATAGTGAGTCAAGAGCATCTGGCCTTGAAAAATCCAAAATCACATCTATGTCATCTTTACATTCATCTATGCTATTATAGCAATGATAGTTTAAATTAGATGAGTTTTTGTCAACGCCAGAAACAATTGAAATAGTTTTAGAAGCTTTAGCCATTTCAGATATAACTTTTCCCATTTTACCATTGCATCCATTTAGAAGCATTCTAATCATTAAAGTTCCTCCTTTAAAGGGATATTATAAGCTTTTAGTTCTTTTTTTAGAATTCGCAGCGTATTTTCTTCCATTTCACATAGCGGTAGTCTTAAAGGTCCTACTTTAAGTCCCATAAGATTCATAGCTGTTTTTACAGGGATTGGATTAGTTTCTATAAATATTGCGCTGTTAAGAGCAAGATACCCTAGCTGAATTTTTAGAGCCTCTGCATGTTCACCTTTTAAATATAATTCACACATGTTATGAATGTCTGTAGGAATTATATTTGCAAGAACAGATATCACTCCAATACCACCTAAGGATAATATAGGGATAACTTGATCGTCATTACCTGAATAAATATCTAATTTATCTCCGCATAGGGCTTTAATCTGTGCTATTTGACTTATATCGCCGCTTGCTTCTTTAATTGCTACAATATTTTGAACCACGCATAATTTTTGAAGTGTGAGTGGAGTAATATTAAGAGCTGTTCTTGAAGGAACGTTGTATATTATTATTGGTGAAGTTACACTATTTGCAATTGCACTGAAATGTTCAACTAAGCCCTTTTGAGTAGTTTTATTGTAATAAGGTGTAATTACAAGCAATCCGTCTACACCTATTTTTTCTGCCCATTTACTCATGCTTATGGTAGCGGCGGTGTTATTACTACCTGTACCAGCGATTACTGGGATTCTCTTATTAACTACATCAACAACAAATTTTATAGTTTCTTTTCTTTCTTGCTCTGTCATAGTAGAAGCTTCGCCAGTAGTACCACATACTATAATAGCATCTGTCTTGCTGCTAATCTGCCATTCAATTAATTCTTCCAGTTTTTTGAAATCTACTCCTCTTTCATTAAATGGAGTGACTATTGCAACACCAGAACCTGTAAAAATACTCATGTGATTCCCTCCTCGTAGTTCTAATGAGAAAAACAATTAATAATAGTTTTTTCATTAGACTATTTTATTTCTATTACTATATATTTATTAATTCAAATTGCTTTTAGTGAAGCATTTTTCATGTTAATTCATAATAAATTTAAGAAACACATGTATTATCACTAAAATGTTTTTCTTTATTATATTATATATTATATAGCCCCAATGTAAAAATATATATACTTAAAAAAATAAAATGAAAATTTTAAGAAATAGTTTAAGAAAAGCATTAGTAAAATTACAATTATAAAATAATAACAATTGAAGGTTTAAAAGAAATTGGAGCAGATCCAGACCCCTCGAAAAATATATTCACTTACTTAAGATCTGGAACTAGATGCTATAACTACAGAGATTGCAGAATACGATCAACAAATGTACAAGAATAATTTAGGTATAGTAATGAAAATGGAGTATATTGAATGGGCAGTGCGTATACTAATGGCAGAAAATAGTAAATAACTTAATTATTAAGATAGTGTAGTAATAAATATTATTGCACTATCTTTTCTTTTTTTTTATTATGAATAAAAAAACCCTAAATTGTAAAAAATATTAGATATAAAAAATAATAGATATTACAATTTGGAGGGTTATCATGGGAAAAACACCTTTAAAAAAAATTATTAAAGCTAAATTAAGAACAAACAAAGAACTTACTAAAAACGAAATGCTTAGGGAAACATTAAAATATGAAATAGCCGAAGAATTAGGATTAACGGAAAAGATACAAACCTGCGGTTGGAGTGGACTAACAGCAGAAGAAACAGGAAGAGTTGGAGGTCTAATGACAAAGAAAAAGAAGAGTATTAACCTTCCTAAAAACGAAGATTTCTAAAAGAAATGAGCAAATTATTTTGGACAATATTTGGTGTATAGGTTAGAATATTATATACCATTAGTTTTAAATAGGGTAACCTTTGAAAAAGGAGAAATGTTAAAATGGATTGTTATAAAGAATTTGCTCACATATATGATAAATTAATCAATTCTGACATTGATTATAAAACATGGGCTTCCAATATATTATGTATTTGCAGTGAATATGGTATTGATAGGTCGAGTTATTTGGATTTAGCCTGTGGTACAGGAAATCTTACTGTGGAAATTGCAAGTGGATTTAAGGAAATATGGGCAGTTGATTTATCTTGCGATATGTTAAGTGAAGCAGAAAAAAAGATTAGGGACGCAGGGATAAAAGCAAAATTTGTATGTCAAAATATTTGTGAATTGAATTTGAACAATACCTTTAATCTGATAACTTGCTGTTTAGATTCTAGTAACTACATATTAGAAGAAGAAAATTTTAAAAATTATTTATTAGGTGTTTATGATGTACTAAAAGAGGATGGTATATTTATTTTTGATATTAACTCATATTATAAACTTACTAACGTGCTTGGTAATAACACTTATAATTACGAATCGGAGGATGTAGTATATATTTGGGAGAATTATTTAGAAAATGATATAGTAGAAATGAATTTAATCTTTTTTGTAAAAGAAGGACAAGTATACAGACGCTTTGATGAAGAACATTCTGAAAGAGCTTATAAAGAAGAATATGTAGAAAGTGTTATAAAAGAAATTGGATTTGAAATAATAAAAAAAATGGATAACTACGAAGACAAAGCAGTAAGCCAAAACACAGAGCGAATATGCTATGTGCTAGGCAAGTCAAAAAATAATAAAAGTTTATAAAAGGGGAATTAGTATATGGATAAATTGGTTAGAGCTACTGCAAAGGGTGGCCAGGTTAGAATAATTGCAGCCATAACTACGGAGTTAGTAAATGAGGGTGTAGGCATGCATCTATGTGCCCCGACTGCAGCAGCAGCATTAGGTAGGATGCTAACAGCTGGAACTCTTATGGGAACTATGCTAAAGTCGCAGGAAGATAGTTTAACCTTACAAATAGATGGTGGAGGAAAAGCTAGAGGTGTTGTAGTAACTGCTCATGCAGATTCAAGTGTAAAAGGATACATAGGAAATCCTGATGTAGATTTACCGGCTAATAGCAAGGGAAAACTTGATGTAAGTGGTGCCATAGGTATGGATGGTTATCTAAGAATTATAAGAGATTTGGGACTGAAGGAGCCATATATAGGTCAAGTACCAATTTATACTGGAGAAATTGGAGATGATTTAGCTTATTACTATACTGTTTCAGAGCAGACTCCTTCAGCTGTGGGTCTGGGAGTATTAGTGGACACAGACATGAGTATTAAAGCTTCAGGAGGATTTATAATCCAGATGATGCCCGGCGCAGATGAATTCTTGGCTGATATAATAACATATAGACTTGAAGAAGTTCCATCTATAACTGAATTTATAGCAAAAGGAATGTCTATTGAAGAAATTTTACAATTCATATTTGAAGATATGGAACTTAAAATACTTGAAGAGATTGTACCAACATATAAATGTGATTGTTGTCGAGAACGAGTTGAGAGGGCATTAATAAGTATAGGTAAAAAGGACCTAGAAGAATTATATAATGATGGTAAAACAGAGGAAATTAAATGCCATTTCTGTAATAAAAATTATGAATTTAATCATGAAGATATTGGGCAATTAATGAAAAATGTTAATTCATAGGTTAAGGTTCAGTCTAAGGAACAAGGGGCTGTCTCAAAATAGAAAGTGATTTCTACAGCGAGATGGCTCTTTTTTCTTTTCCAAATACAAAAGTGGACTCCAAGGAGTCCACTTTTGGTGTATAATTTAAATATGACAAATAAAGAAATTACACAAAAGAATTATACCAATAATTGCGAGGTTTATCAATTAGTTTTTCCTATTGAAACAGGAATTTTGATACCCGAGGATGATTCAGTGAGACTGCTAAGCCAAATATTGGAGGAATTATATTATAAAAAATTAAATGAGGCGTACTCTTCACAAGGAAGAAAACCGGCGGTTGAACCGAAGATTCTATTTAAAATATTAGTTTATGCTTATATGAATGACATTTATTCAAGTAGAAAAATAGAAAAAGCTTGTAAGCGAGACATCAACTTCATGTGGCTTCTACAAGGCCGAAAGGCCCCTGATCATAATACAATAGCTAGGTTTAGAAGCAAAAGACTTGTTGATGTTGTAGATGATTTATTTAATCAATTCGTTGAAAAATTAAAAACCTACGGTGAGGTTGAATTTAAGAATATATTTATTGATGGAACAAAAATTGAAGCCAATGCTAATAAGTATACTTTCGTCTGGAAAAAATCTACAGAAAAATTCCAAGCTAAGCTTCAAGAAAATATAAAGGAAATTATTGAAGAAATAAATTTTGAATTTAAAACAGAATATATAGTTTCAGTGCCGGAGGCTAAAATAATATATCTTCAAGAGATTTTAGAATTTTTAAATAAAAATAAAGAACATGAGAATATAGAATTTGTGCATGGAAAAGGCAAAAGAAAAACCAAAATACAGAAGCTTATAGAAAATCTTTCAGAGTTTATAGAAAAGCAAAAAAAATACGATAATTATACCAAAACTTTTGATGGGAGAAATAGTTTTTCAAAAACTGATAAGGATGCAACCTTTATGCATATGAAGGAAGATCATATGAGGAATTCACAGCTAAAGCCAGGATATAACATGCAAATAGGGGTGGAAGGTGAGTATATTGTTGGAATAGATATTTCTAGTGAAAGGTCTGATCAACTAACTTTTATTCCATTTTTAAAAAAACTAAGGGAGCAATTATCAAAAATATTTGATAGTGTAATAGCTGACGCTGGATACGAAAGTGAAGAAAACTATATGTATTTAGAATCCACTGGGCAAAACACATTTATAAAACCTCAAACTTATGAAAGCATGAAAAAGAGAAGCTTTAAAAATAATATAAGTAAGCGAGAAAATATGAATTATGATGAAGTAAATGATGAATATACCTGCCATAACAATAAAAAATTAAAGGTTATAGATAACAAGATTAGAAAATCGAAGTCTGGATATGAAGCTAGTGTAACAGTTTATGAATGTGAGGATTGTGATGCCTGCCAGTATAAACCAAAATGTACAAAAGCAAAGGGCAACAAAAAACTAAGCGTATCTAAAAATTTTATACAAAAAAGATTAAAGTCATTAGAAAATATAACAAGTTCAGAAGGAATCATGTTAAGAACTAATAGGTCAATTCAAGTTGAAGGAGCATTTGGAGTTTTAAAAGAAGATCATGGGTTTAGAAGATTTTTAACTAAAGGAAAATTTAATGTTAAAACTGAATTTACCCTTTTATGCTTTGGATATAACATAAATAAATTTCATAACAAAATCCAAAATGATAGATGTGGAATTTTATTGCATGAAATAAAAGTAGCTTAAAATTCAAAATAAATAACAACATTTTAAAATTAGGAGATTTAAAGATCTTCTTTTTGTAGTCTGAAAAAATAAAAAGGAACTAAAAAACAACAATATATAGAGTAGTTTTTTAGTGCTTTTATTAAAATTAATAAGGAAAAGAGGCTGTCTCTTCAAATGATTTTTTAATCATTTTGAGACAGCCCCTTAGTTTTTTCTCACATCAGTGGGACTCACTCCAAAGAGTCTTTTAAAGGCCCTTCTAAATGACTGTGCACTATTATACCCAACCCTTTCTGCTATTTCAGTGATATTTAAATCGTGGTTTTTCAAAAGAATAGAAGCGCTATCTAATCTAATTTTTTCTAAATAATCAGTAAAATTAATATCTGTCTGTTCTTTAAAAAGATGAGAAAAATAACCTTCACACAAATTGAATTCTGAAGAAACTTTATAAAGACATAAATTTTGATCCATATAATTTGATTCAACATATCGCTTAATTTTATTCATTAAAATTAAATTAGAATTACCCTTTTGCTCTAATATCAAATCACATAAATCATAATATGAGTCTGCAACTATTTTAAAATTAATATCATGTGAATTTTTCAAAACAACTGCTCTTAAATTATTGTTAATATCATTACTATCTTTATAATCAGACAACACTTTTCTTATAGTACTTTTTAGTTCTTTTATAACGTCATATCCTTTGCAGGAATTTAAACTTCTAGTTGCAAAATTTTCATTATATATAAAATCTAAAAGTTTTTCAACTTGCACTTTATCTCCTAGTTTTGTATGGTTTAATAACTTTTGTTCCAGGTCCAAAGGATAATAGTAATTTTCACTTTCTATTTCAATATTATGAGACCAAACTATTGGATACTCATTATCTAAGTTATCTAAAGCGATTTCAGCTTGTTCAAAGGAATGCCAAAGCTCTAAAGGATTTGAATAAGGCTCTCCTCCGCCAAAATCCACTTTTAGATTAATAGTATCTACTAGCTCTTTTTTAATACTTGTCACTAGAGCTTCTATTTTCTTATACAAAGTCTCTATTTCTAAATCTTCACAATTCAATATAATAGCAATGGTTTGTTGATCTGTGTCATGAAAAAATACATTACCTATAAAATATTTTGTAAGTACGCCTCTAATAATTGCCTTGGAAATATTAAGTTCTTTTATAATTTCATCGTTTAGATTTACACCAGTTGAATCATTGTTAAATACTTTAAGTAATAGTACAATACTTTTACCTTTAGAAATATCCATTCCTACGTATTTAGAAGTTGCTAAAAATTCTGCTTCATTATATACTTGTCCTCTTATAATCTTATCAAGAAGAGCTGAATGAATTAAGGTCTTTTGATTATTTATATCCTTCTGAAGCTCATTGTTGGTTGAAATTAGATTAGATACGCTTCCGTTTATTAAAGAAAATGTATCCTTATTGACAGTTAAGCCTTCTCCATTAAATTGTTTTAATTGCTTAACGATATCAAAAACCGGCTTACTGTTGCGATAAGCAAGTATACCTGCCATTATAATTCCACCTAAAACTGTTATTAAGAATAGTTTAATAGTAGTCAAAGTAAAGTTATTTAATTTTTCTAATACTAACTTTGAGGGCAATGCAATAACATATTTCCACCCTCTTTCTTCGGAGGTTATATATGTGATAATCATTTCATCGCCACCAATGTTTTTCGAAAAAAAACCTTCGTCCTTTGCTAATTCACTTGTGTTAATATGATTATCTGAATTCATATTTTTAGGTAAACTCGTTATTATATCACCATCATTATTCTCAACATAAATAAATCCACCTTTGGATATATCAATGTATGAAATTAATTCTGTTATTCTTTTTTTGTTGAAAGATATCGTCACTGCACCCTTAGGTTTTTGATTATACTCTAAGGGAATTGATTGAACAAAATTAGTTTTATACGCTTCTAAACCAGTTAAATCATAGTTGGTCAGTGGTACATACTTTGAAGTGTAGTTCTCACTACTCAACATTGCTAACCATTCTTCATACTTTGAAGGCTTAAATTTTAGTACCATATTATAATATACATCTGCCTTATAAAGTGTATCTTGAGTAATAATGTAGTTACTATCCTTCAAATAAATATAATAACCAGCTAAATAGTCCATATTACCTGTATAACTGTTTAGTTCCTCAATAACACTGGCAATATCTAAATAATCAGAACCTAAAAGCGGTTCCTTAAGGTCAAGTAAAGCTGATAATTTACGATTAGTTGCAAATTGCATGGATAAATGATCTATTTGCTGGAGTTGCTCATCAACTACATTTTTTGACTGGTTAAGCATAGAAATATTTGATTGTTTAATATCTTCTTTGACAATGTTGGCAGCTATTCTATAAATACCTATACCCATCATCAGCGGAACTGCTAAAACAAAAATATATGGCAAAATGAATCTAAAAAATAATTTCTTATCAAAGTTTTTGTTTGTTTCAAACAAAAATACCCCCCCCAGCCAAAATGTGTACGTTAACATAGTTCATGCATTCAATATAAAAACATTATAACATAACGTTTTTTTTAATAATAGCCATTTCTTGTTTCCGTATAACACATCCCACTAAAATCATTAACAATCCTAGACTTAGCAACGTAATCCTTTACAACTGTATCATATATGAATAAGTGTATCATAGCTACTATTAGCATAAAACCTATGAACTTCTAAGAAAGTGTATGGTACCTTGATAACTGTTCCTTTACAAAAGTTCTCCTAGCAAATACAATGAAATTGCGAATGAAACCGTTAACGTTAACGATTTCACGATTATTCTTCGTTACATATATAAGGGGGGGACATTATTAATGAAAAAATCAATTTTAAGAAGTGTTGGTTTAGCTTTAACAGTTTCTATGGTGACTGTTGGTCTAATAGGATGTAAACCTAAAAAAACTACAGAAACTGTGGCAAAAACAGCAATTGCTGGTGAAGTAGTAAAACCAACAAGTATAAAAATAACTACTGATACTTTTCTAAAGCCTGAAGATGGAATGGCTGATTTCACTTCCGCATTTAAAACTCAGCAAGGCATTGACCTTCAAATTACACAACCAGTTCATAATCAATACTATGAAAAACTAAGTCTTCAATTTGTTTCAGGTGCTATACCTGACGTACTAGAAATAGGCGGTAGTTCCATAGCAAATTACGGAAGTAAGGGTGCACTTTTAGATTTAACAGACTTAATTGCTAAATCTACTGTACTAAAAGATGTTGATAAAAAATATGCAGATTCAATGAAAGTAAATGGTAAAATATATGCATTCCCACTTCAACGTGGAGGCGGAACAATTACCTACTTAAGAAAAGATTGGTTAGAAAAATTGAACTTAAAAGTTCCAACTACTTATGATGAATATATAGCTGTTTTAAAAGCATTTAAAAATATGCCAGACAGTAATGGAAATAAAACTATTATACCTTATAGCGCCGCTGGATTAATAAGTGATGACTTATCAGTTCCTGCTGCTATGTATGTAAGAGAATTCTACCAAGATGCAGTACCAGACTTTACACAAGTTAATGGTAAATGGGTAGATGGTATGGCACAACCTAATATTAAAGCTGCTCTTGAAAGAATGAGAACAGCCTATGCCGATGGTTTAATTGACAAAGAAATAGTTACAAACAAAACTTCAAGTGTCAGAGATAAGTTTTATGCTGGAAAAATCGGAGCATTCACTTATTGGGCAGGAGATTGGAATAGGGTTATTGAGACAAACCTACAAAAGGCTGTAAAAGATGGAACAGTTGTTGCAATACCTGCAATTAAAGAAGTTAAATATCTTGAAAGAGCACCTCTTGGACTAGCAATAAGCAGCACTGCAAAAAATCCAGAAGGCATATTCAAATACCTTATTGAGTTCATGAATGATGGAAAAGATGGTGAAATGTTATTTACAAACGGTATTAAAGATTTAAATTACACAACTAAAGATGGTGTTTCTACAAAACTTCCTAGTAAATTAGACGCTAAAATACCTTTCCCAAAAATATATAAAGCAGCTGAATTTTCAATTACAAAATTTAAAAACCCAATTGAACTTGATAAGAGAACAGTTGAATCACTTTCAGTATTTGATCAAGCACCAGTTCTAGTACCTTTGTTCCCAGCTTCTGACGTTCTTACTAAGGCAATTCCAGATTTATTAAGAATTAAAAAAGAAGTTATCTCTAGCATAGTTATTGGAAAAATGTCAGTTGATGAGGGACTAGCTAAATATAGCAAGGATTCAAAAACGTTAGTTGATGGCGTTTTGGCTGATCTTAACAAGTAATAAATTATTTATAATTAGAAGTAAGTATTAATTTTACTTCTAATTATATTTTACAACCATTAAAAAAATTAGATTCTATTAATAGAAAAGGAGGATCAATTACTTGAAAAGTAAAAAATTAGCAACCTCAAATGGTACTCTGATAAAAAGAATAATAAGATATAAATATTTTTATATGATGTTTCTTCCGGTATTATTGACCTCACTTTTATTTTACTACATGCCCATGTATGGAATAAAATTTGCATTTACACAATATGGGCCATTTGCTCCACCAAAGTTTATTGGCCTGGAAAATTTTACAACCTTATTTAAAAATCCTAACTTTCTTAGTGCATTTAGAAATACCATTACCCTTAGTTTATTAAACCTTTTTATAGGAATGATTGTAACAATTGTATTTGCTCTACTATTAAATGAACTAAAAAATAAGTTTTGTAAAAGTTTTGTTCAAACACTACTATACCTTCCACATTTTCTTTCCTGGGTAATTGTAGCTTCTATATTTACGATAATTTTGTCACCTCAGGATGGCTTTATAAATCAAATACTTGTGCAATTAGGTCATAAACCATTTTATTTCTTGATATCTGAAAAATGGTGGACTCCTATATTCCTTTTTATATCTAGATGGAAGGATACCGGGTGGGGAACTATAATTTATTTAGCTGCACTGTCTGGAATAAATCCAGAATTATATGAGGCAGCAGCTATGGATGGTGCAAATAGACTTAAGCAATGTTTTTATGTTACCCTACCAGGAATTATGAATACAATACTTGTAGTTTTTATATTAGACCTATCCAAAGTAATGAATTTATTTGATTCAGTATTTAATCTTATGAATCCACTTGTTTATAACGTCTCAGATACGGTACAAACCTACACTTTTAGGATTATGTCAGAGCAATCAGACTATGGTTATGCTACGGCAGTAGGATTATTCAAATCTGTAGTAGTATTGGTGCTCGTCCTATCAGCTAATCAAGTTAGCAAAAAAATTAAGGGCTCAAGCATTCTATAGTGAAAGGAGAAGATTATTAATGAAAGATAAATTTAGTTTTAAAAAAGGTTCCCGTGCTAGAGCTTTATTCCGAATATTTAATACAATTTTTATGATTGTAACTGTAATTGTGATACTTGTACCTATTTTGAAAATAATATCTGATTCCCTAGATACCACCGGCGCCTATGGTTTGAGACTTATACCAAAACATCCGACCTTAGCAGCTTACAAGGCTATTATTTCACAGACAACTTTGTACACGCCCTTTCTTATATCTATTTATGTAACACTAATAGGTACAACTATTGGCTTGCTATTAACAACTCTTGGGGCATATGTGCTAATTCAATATGAAATGCCTGGAAGAAAACTTTTTGCTGGCCTTTTATTTTTCACAATGCTATTTAATGGGGGCCTTGTACCTACTTATTTAAATATGAGGAATCTTGGGCTTATGGATACACTATGGGCAGTTATTCTTCCATTAAGTTTACAAGTTTACAATTTGATACTAATGAAAAGCTTCTTTGAGGGTATCCCTAAGAGTTTAATGGAGTCAGCTGAGATAGACGGTTGTACACCTATGGGAATATTTTTTAGAATAGTATTACCCCTATCAAAACCAGCACTTGCTGCTATAGGATTGTTTTTTGCAGTCTCCTTTTGGAATGAATATTTCAACTTTATGTTGTACATTCAAGATCCAGCTAAGCTTAATTTTCAGATTGTTATAAGAGAAATGATAATTGAGAGTACCACCACTCAATCAACTGCATCAAGTGGTATATATAGTAAAACCCTTCAAAATGCAGCTATAATTGTTACAATACTTCCCTTTATGGTTATATATCCTTTCTGCCAAAAATATTTCGTACAAGGGGTTACCCTTGGCGCTGTTAAAGAATAATGGATAAGAGTACAATAAGTGTATTTCTAGCTGGTGATTCTACAGTTGCAACTAATTATGAAGCCACCTTTCCACAAACAGGCTGGGGGCAGATGCTTTACAAATTTATAAAGGGTCCTGTGATAATAAAAAATCACGCGATAAATGGAAGAAGCACAAAAAGTTTTATAGATGAAGGTCGCCTAAACATTATTTCAAAAGAGATAAAAACTGGAGATTTTCTCTTTATTCAATTCGGTCATAATGATGAAAAGGATGCTTCTGAAAGGCATACTGATCCAAATACTAGTTTTAAAGACAATTTAAGACTATTTATTAATGTTGCTAAAGATGTAGGTGCTACACCCGTTTTGATATCTCCTGTAACCAGAAGAACTTTTGATTCAGATGAAAAAATTATAAATACCCACTTAGTTTATTGCCTAGCCATTGCAGACCTGGCGAAAGATTTGAACATAGCTTATATCGATTTATTTAAGAAAAGTAAAATTCTTCTTGAAGAATTAGGTGATGAAAAATCAAAGGAACTATTTTTATGGCTAAATCCAGGTGAATACCAAAATTTCATATCAGGTATTACAGATAATACCCACTTCACTTCGAAGGGAGCCTATAAAATAGCAAAGTTAATAGTTGAAGGCATAAAAGAAGAAAATTTAGTTCCTTTATGTGATATGCTCGTATAAAACTGGAGGTTTTTAACCCCCAGTTTTATATTAAAATGCAAAAAAAATTGTGAAAGGAGAGTTTTCATGAGTGCTACATTATATTCATCCAACTTTAATATTACAGCATTCGGAGCAATTCCAGATGGTATTACCTCCTGTACTAAGGCTTTCACCGCAGCCATAAATAGCTGTAGTGAATTCGGTGGTGGTACAGTGTATGTGCCAGCTGGTGTGTTCCTTACAGGGTCTATCAGACTGAAAAGCAATATCAATTTAAATTTAGATTCAGGTGCGATTCTAATATTCAGCAATGATATAACCCAGTATCCCATTGTAAATTCAAGATGGGAAGGTGTCCAAAGGCAGGTATACTCATCCTGCGTATATGCTGAAAACGAAAAAAATATATCTATTACAGGGCGTGGGAAACTAGATGGACAAGGTGACTTTTGGTGGAAAAGAGTAAAAGATAATACTAATCTATATCCAAGACCTAAATTAATAAGTTTTCATGCTTGCAATAATGTACTTATTGAAGGCGTTACTTTAATTAACTCTCCAAGCTGGACAGTAAATCCTATTTGCTGTGAAAATGTAACCGTAGATAAAATTTCTATTAAAAACCCTGCAAAATCCCCTAACACTGATGGGGTTAACCCAGAGTCATGTAAAAACGTACACATCTCAAATTGCCATATTGATGTTGGTGATGACTGCATAACTATAAAATCTGGAACAGAAGATACTGCTGCTAAAGTTCCCTGTGAAAATATTACTATCACTAATTGCACCATGGTACATGGTCATGGAGGTGTGGTAATCGGTAGTGAAATGAGCGGTGATGTGAGAAACATAACTATAAGCAATTGTATATTTGAAGGAACTGATAGAGGCATTAGAATGAAATCCAGGCGCGGCCGTGGAGGTGTTATTGAAGATATAAGAATTAATAACATAGTAATGAAAGATGTGTTGTGCCCTTTTATAGCTAACTTATATTATTACTGTGGACCTAAAGGAAAGGACAAATACGTTTGGGATAAAAACCCTTACCCAATAACTTCAGAAACTCCAACTTTCAGAAGAATTCACTTTTCTAATATAACTGCTAGAGAAGTAAGAGTTGCCGCTGGCTTTCTATATGGTCTTTCTGAACTGTATATAGAAGATCTATCTTTTGAAAATATCTCAATAGCTATGGCTGAAAATGCTGAGCCTGGAATGCCAGATATGATGTCAAATCTAGAACCAATGAACCAAAGGGGTTTCTTCTGCTCAAATGTCAAGGACATAAGCTTTAACAATGTTACTATCAGTAATCATGATGGTCCAGCTTTCATTGTAGAAAATGGTATTAATATTGAATTTTTAAGATGTAAATCCAAGGAGACTAAAGGCCATTACCCTATGATAGAACTAAATAACGTTACGTAGTCTAAAACTCTAAAAAATATAATTGTGAGGTGTTATAAATGGAAAATTGGGCTGCTAAGATGACTGACTCTGTTATGAGGAGAACCCCAAAATTCGATGAAAAATGGGACTATGACAATGGTGTGATTTTCAAAGGAATTGAGTCAATATGGAGAAATACTGGCGACAAGAAATATTTTGATTTTATAAAAACAAATATGGACTATTTCATTGATGAAACTGGTGATATTAGAAAATATAGCGTTACTGAGTATAATATAGATCATGTAAACAATGGGAAATTACTTTTTCTTCTTTATAAAGAAACTGCTGATGATAGATATAAGAAAGCTGCTTTTCTATTAAGAGAGCAATTAAAAAATCATCCAAGAACTAGTGAAGGTGCCTTTTGGCACAAGCAAATTTACCCTTATCAAATTTGGTTAGATGGACTTTACATGGGCGCTCCCTTCTATGCTGAGTTTATAAGTGAATTTGGTAACGCTTCAGAATTTGATGATGTTACAAAACAATTTTTAATCTGTGAGAGGCATACAAAAGATTCAAAAACTGGTTTACTATATCATGCTTTTGATGAAAAAAGAGTTCAACCTTGGTGCGATTCAGATACAGGGCTTTCAAAGAACTTTTGGGGCCGCTCAATGGGTTGGTATGTTATGGCTATAGTTGATGTATTAGACTACCTACCTGAAAATCATAAAGATAGAGCTAGGATAATTGAAATTCTAAATGAAGTATTAGAATCTCTTCTTAAAGTTCAAGATAAAGAATCATGGGTTTGGTATCAGGTATTAGATCAAGGTAAACGAAAAGGTAACTATTTAGAAGCCTCAGCTTCATGTATGATCTTATATGCAATGGCAAAAGGAGCAAAGAAAGGCTATCTACCTGAAAAATGGTTTGACATAGCAAATAAGACCTACAGTGGTATTATTGAAGAATTCATAACAGTAACTGCTGAGGGTTTAGTCAATTTAAACAAGACTTGCATGGTAGCAGGTCTTGGTGGTGAAGGCAAACGAGACGGTACCTATGAGTACTATATAAGTGAACCAATTATAACAAATGATCCAAAAGGTATTGGTGCCTTTATCCTTGCTGCAGCAGAGATGATAGATTTGATATAAATCTTTTTAGAAAACTTTTTATTATTTTCATTATAAATAAAACATTAAAGCTAGCAATTAATTTTGCTAGCTTTTCAAAACCTATAATCAAAATCTATTCCAAGTATATCTTCAAGGTTATACTCCTTAACTTCTTCATCATTTAATATTTTTGCCCATACAGCCCTATTATGCATCTTTCCACCAGGACCTGAACTATTATACTCTTCATAGCTAACTGTACTCTGCGTAGCCACCCGCTCCCAATTATGCCACCCGCTCCCAATAATATGTTCTCCCATAAAGCAATTTATAAAAGTAGTTTTTGCATAATCTCTCCAAGGCCTTCCTAGATACACGGAACTTTGAGTAGCATCGCTTATCAGTTTGCAATCTATAAACACATATCCAAATCTCTCTCCAATTGGAGTAGATGATGCAGTTATGTAACCATTTACCGTAAGATCCCTATTCCTAGAGAATATTTCACACTTCACAAATACAGCTGTGGCAGAACCAAAAATAAAATCCACATCTCCACTAATATAACACTCTTCATAATATTGACGTACAGCTCTTCTTGGCACACCCTCTTTCGGACCTCCGAAAAGATTGCCTAACCTTGGCTTTGGAGGTAAAGGTCCAGTAAAGATAGTATCCTGACAGCCAATAAATCTGCAATTTTTAAATCTAGCCTTATCAGCATCTACATATATAGCAATTGCCTGCCCATAGATATCTCCACTACCGGCTGAATTCTCAAATGTTATATTTTCAGCTGAAAAATTATCCCCACCAATAAAAGTACTGAAAGAATTAAAAGTACCCATCTTTTCTCCACTGGCAAGTACCTTATTTGCATAATCACCATAAGTAAATATTGTATATAATTTGTTTTCTCCTATTAAAGTTACATTAGGGACATTAATATATATTTTTTCTTTATAAATACCCCTTTTAATATTTATAACTATTTTTTCTGTATTTCCTTTAGGTATTGAATTTATTGCCTGCTGTAGGGTTTTAAAACCTCCACTTCCATCCTTAGCAACTAACAACTTTTTTCACCTCTCCCGCTCCAAGCATTAACAAAATCATATGTTTTTTTTCCATTCCACATATGAGGTCCTTCAAAAATATGATGATATAAATTATTTTTTTTATTGTGAAGGCTATAGGCCTTTCGAGTTATTTCTACTTGTTCAATTACATTTTGAATTCCTCCTTCACCATTTAAACTATCCACAGTACCACTTTCAATTAAAAGAAGACGTGGTGCAATTAAAGCCCCTAGATCACCAAGCTCTATAAGCTCCCACAATCTTGGTACAAAATTACAGCCACATAAATGAGTATTTAATAAGGAGCCTTTAAATCCATAAAAATATCCGCTAACCACGCAACATGTTATTCTATCTTCTAAGGCTGACAACCAAAGTGCTTGAAGTCCCCCTCCCGAAAATCCTGTACATGCTACTTTTGAGCTATCACAATAACTAAGAGTTTCTACATAATCTACTAATCTCATAAGATCCCAAGTCATCATACCCGTTAATGTTTGTCCGATGCTAATTGCTGCATTGTTTATATTGTTACAGGAGGTACTCATTAAGGCTTCTATTCCCGAGCCTTGTTGCATTGCCTCGCGTCTCTCCCCAGAGCCTCTAGCATCACTACAAAGTACCACATACCCTTTCATAACAAATTTCAAACCATAATCATAGTTATATTTTTCTATGCTAGCTTTAACACCAGGAATATCTGTTCTACCCACAATTGCATACTTACCTCCACCCCCATGGCCATGAGGTGCAATAACACAAGGTCTTTTTTCATTTGGCCTAATTCCATCAGGAGTTAATATATATAATGGCATCCAAACCCCTGGTTCTGTTTGTATAATAACTTTATCACGCCTGTACTCTGAAAACTTCTCTGACTCTACTATTTGGGGATTCAAAGCACAGGAAAGCATACTATTCATTCCTAAAATTTTTTTAAGTTTTATCCTTAATTCAGTTTTCCATTTATCATATTCAAGAATATTTTTAGCTTCAAGCCCAAATTTTCTAGATTTTAGAGAATAAAGCTCCCCTAAATGATTTTTAATTGTAAAGTATTTTTCTTCTTCAGACATATATTAACCTACTTTCATTTAAGACCTAGTCCTGCAATTTTTTCATCTTAAAAAATTCTCCCTTTTGGCTTACTAATTCCGCGTAGGTTCCGCATTCAACACTTCTTCCGTCTTTTATAACCACTATTCGATCCGCATCTCTTATGGTAGAAAGTCTATGGGCTACTATAAATGTCGTACGTCCTTTAACTAAATTTTTCATAGCCTTTTGTATATGAAATTCTGAAATATTATCCAAAGCTGAGGTAGCTTCATCTAGAACAATTATTTGTGGATCCCGAATTAAGGCCCTTGCTATGGCAATACGTTGTCTTTGTCCTCCAGACAACCTACCTCCGTGCTCCCCAATGGAAGTATTTAGCCCCAGTGGTAACTTTGCAATTACCTCTGTTAAATTTGCAGATTCTACTGCGGCTCTGATTTTTTCTTCACTTACATTAGGTAATCCATAAGTAATATTGCTCCTAATAGTTCCTGAAAAAAGAATGGTATTTTGAGGCACTACAGCTATATTCTTTCTATAGCTACGTAAATCTATTTCAGCCATATCCATACCATCAATAAGTACCTTACCTTTTGAGGCACTATTAAATCCAATAATTAAATTTAAAATGGTAGTTTTACCTGCTCCTGACTCACCTACAAAGGCAATACACTCTCCTGCTTTTACTATAAGATTAAAATCCTTTAATACTGGTTTTTCTGAGGTTTCATACTTAAACTCTACAGATTTAAAGTCAAAAGCTCCTTTAATATCTTTAACTTTCTTTTTACCTCTATTAACTTCAATATCCTCTGATAATAAAATCTCTCCAACTGAATTTATAGATTCGAAGCCTTTTACTATATCCGGGTATACATTAATTAAATTAGAAACTTGATTTAAGATAGATGAAAAATAGCTTTGATATAACACAACATCTCCAACAGAAATTTCACCTTTATAAGCTAGATATCCCGTAAATGCAAGGCAGCCAACTTGAAAAACTTGAAATACAGCCCAGCCTGAGGCTCCCAAAAATGCTGTTATAATGTCAAGATGATATCCAGTATGCCTTACTTTTTCCAGTTGTTTATCTATTCTGCTGATTTCTACATCCTCAAGCCCATGAGCTCTTGTTATAGGGACTAGCTCTACCATTTCAGCCACATTTGATGACATTTCTTCAATTTCCCTTCTGAAGTCGCTATTGGTTTTTCTTATATTTCCTCTAAAGAATTTTATAATTAAAAATGAAATTGGCATGGCAACAATAAAAAATATTGCCACTGTAAAACTCTTTGTTAAAGTAATAGTTAATGCTACAACAATATTTAGAATTGTTGGTATAAATCCATTAAAAATCTGCCTTGATAGTACCGTGATTGCTTCTACATCTCTCAGTACCTTGGACTGAATCTTTCCTGACTTTAGCTGTTTATGATAAGAAATTGATAATATCTGCAATTTACGTACTAGTTTGCTCCTCAGTTCAGCTTCCACAGATCTTAGGGCTTGGCTAAAGAATTTAGTATATAAAATGTTAGTTGGAACATTTTGAATAATTAATAAAAAAGCTATTATTGAATTTATCCATAACTCTCTTAGTGCTCGATTTCCTGAACTACTAGCAATATCAATAACATTTGCTGTTATAATTGGCATTATCCACGCTGGTGAATGTTTTATAATAAAAAATAAAAGAGATAAAATTAATTTTAAAAGGTTGTCTTTGTATAAATATATCAAAGTTTTTAAAGGCTTATTTTTATAAATATTTTGTTCCTTTAAAAGACTCTCAAGTTCTAAATTAGGTTCTCTAAGGTCATCCATTTACACACCTTCCTATTACTTGTTTGGACAATAACCGTTACCGAATAATATATAAAGAAAACCGTTTAAATATACTCATTTAGAAAACCTAATCCAATGAAAATCAGCATAACCATTGGATATCTCTTCTGTAAGATTTAAATTGAATATTCCTATTTTAGCTCCAACCCAATGTCCATCTGAACCTCTAAAACAACTTCCTAATTCTTCAAATTCCTCTCCATCAAAACTATAGCTAAACATACACTTCATTGCATTTCCTACTTTCACTCTAAAATATATGGTATTTACCTCTACATTTTTATTCTCTACTATATATTCACTCACTTCTCCCTCTTTAGCTACCCCTATTGTTTGTGCTACAACATATCCATTATCCCCCTTACTTATAGAAATATATGAATAATGATGTCCCATAATAACTAGCCCTGCTCTGTCCCCCTTATTATTAGACATTAATGTAAGTTTAACTGTGGCATTAAATTCTGGCGCTTGTATTAATTGACTGAGCAGGTTTGAAGAATTATATAGTGTATTACTATAAATTGTTTCAATGCTTTTTGAAAATAATCTTAGGTGACCTGGATTTTCAGTTAGTGAATACCATTCACTTTTAGGATTAGCTTGCCACTGCCATTGTAATCCTAATTTTTCACCATCAAATTCGTCTGAGGTTTCTGGTACTTCTATTGGATAGCTCTCCCCTACATTAGGTTTTTTATACTTAGACACCGGCTCACCTATACCATCGCCATTTATATCTTCACCCATTAGTGGCCAATCTTCTACCCATTTAACAGGCTGAAGGTGAACTACTCGCCCATATTCATTACAATCTTGAAAGTGAATAAACCAGGACTCGCAACTTTCAAGCTCCACAAACCCACCTTGATGGGGTCCATTAATTTCAGTGTTTCCTTGATGAAGAACTATTTTATCCTCATATGGTCCATAAATATTCTTTGCTCTTAATATAGTTTGAAAGCCGCTTTTTACTCCACCAGCTGGAGCAAAAATATAGTAATAACCATTTCGTTTATACATTTTAGGACCTTCAATTGTTGGGTGTGACACAATTCCATCAAAAACAAGAGTGCCATTATCTAATAATTTAGTTCCATCTGGTCTCATCTTGTTTATGTGTAACTTGCTCTTTATTCCACATCTACTATTAGCAAAAGCATGTACCAAATAAGCCTTCCCATCTTCATCCCAAAATGGACATGGATCTATCCAGCCCTTTACTTCTTTAATACATACAAGTGGGGACCATACTCCAAGAGGATCTTCTGCGCTACTCATAAATATTCCCTCATCAGGAGTACTAAAGAAAACCCAATATTTTTTATTATGATATCGTATACTTGGAGCCCAAGAGCCATTACCATGCTGTGGTTTTTGGTAAACATCTAGTGGTATGCTATCAAAAATATAATTTACAACCTTCCAATTAACTAAATCCTTTGAGTGTAGCAATGGAATCCCAGGAATATATGTAAAGCTAGAAGCCACCATATAAAAATCCTTACCTACTCTTATTACATCAGGGTCTGAATAGTCCGCATATAATACTGGGTTTTTATAAAATCCATCCCCTAAATCAGATATCCATAATCCTTTTATATTTTTTATTTTATTATTCAAAACAAACACCTAACCCCTTCCATTTTAATTAAACCCTATTATAAATCTCAGTAATAAAACTCATACTTCCCTCCATTTCAATTTCCTTAATATCCTCTAGTAAAATATTTATAAAGGGTTTCTTCTCCTTAATCAGTCTCAATATCAGCTCATAATTTAAGTCTCCTTTGCCAGCAGCTACTATACTAATTTCACCATTTTTAACCACAAAATCCTTTGCATGTAGCGCTACCATTCTATCCCCAAATAATTCAAAGGCTTGTTTAATAATTTCATCCTGGTCTTTGAAATTATAAGAAGATAAGTAATTAGTTGGGTCATATATAACCTGTAGATTGTTTGAGGGAATTAAATTTAATACTCTTCTCATTTTTTGTGGTGTAGATACAACCTCATTTTTCCCTCCTTCAATTCCAACTATAACTCCAAATTTTTCAGCTTCTTTAACAAGTTCCCTTAAGGTATATATTAAAGTTTCAAAGGCTGATTTGCTTTCGTTATCATAATCATTTGAGTCATCACCCTTTAGACTTCCAGTTTCTGTTCCTACTATACTACATCCAAAATCCCTAGCAAATCTTATATGTTCCTTAAACCTGTCTATTTGCATCATTCTCTCATCTATATTGGGATGTATAGGATTTATATAACAGCCTAAGACAGCAATTTGAACATTTTGCTTTTTAAATATATCTCTAATATAGTTAGCCATTCCAGGACTTAACTTCCCTAAGCTAGTATCTATTCCATCTAATGCTTTAGCTAAAGCCAATTGTATATATGAATAACCCTGTTTTGAAACTTTTAATGCCAGTTCCTCTACTGGTAGCCTTCCAAAATCGTGCGCTCTTCCGCCTAAAATCATAATATTACACCTTCCATATTTAAATTTTGATTAGAGCTCTTGTATTTTCAGTAATAGTAATTGGCAGGACCTCCTATAAATGAAACTAATAGTATAATAATAATCACTATAGCAGCTTAAAATCTAAGTTGCTATAGTGATCATGTTTTGTAAAAATGCAATTTTACATAAGTATTTTAGATAAATTATTTTATGTCTTTAGTTAATACTGCATCCATATCTGTAAATTCTTGATTTTCACCAACCATACCCCATATGAAAGTATAATTCTTAGTTCCCACACCTGAGTGTATGGACCAACTTGGAGAAATAACTGCTTGTTCATTTTTCATAACTATGTGTCTTGTTTCATCGGGAGTTCCCATAAGATGGAACACTACATTATCTGCGTCCATATCGAAATATAAATATACTTCCATTCTTCTATCATGAGTATGACAAGGCATTGTATTCCATACACTACCAGGTTGAAGTATTGTCATCCCCATAACAAGTTGACAGCTTTTACAAACTGCTGGATGTACAAATTGATTTATTACTCTCTTATTGCATTCTTCATCACTGCCAGCTTTAACCTTCTTAGCTTGTTCTAAGCTAATTTTCACTGTTGGATAGCTTGTATGTGCTGTGGCACTATTTACATAAAACTTAGCAGGAGTACTTGCATTTACACTTTCAAAGCTAATTTCCTTAATACCTTGTCCAACATAAAGTCCGTCTCTAGCTCCTAGTTCAAATTTTTCACCATCTAAAGTTACGATTCCTGCTGCACCTATATTTATAATTCCAAGCTCACGCCTTTGAAGAAAATAATCACAGCCTAAAGCTTTACTTCCCTCTAGAGAAAGAACCTTATCTGTTGGCACTATACCTGCAACTATTATTCTATCTATATGGCTATAAACCATCTTTATTTCTCCAGGTACAAACAGTTCCTCAATTAAAAAATGTTTTCTGAGCTGCGTAGTATCATATTTCTTTGCATCTTCATTATGACTTGAATATCTAATTTCCATTACAATTCCTCCTAATATTAATTTTTTCTATAGTGTTTTTATTAATGAACCATTACTAATTGAATTATCTTACTAACCATCCACCATCTACAGCTAAAATATGACCATTAATGTAATCTGAAGCACGACTCGCTAAAAATACAACAGTTCCCATTACGTCAAATGGATCTCCCCATCTACCTGCTGGTATTCTATCTAGAATACTTGCATTTCTTGCTTCATCTGCTCTAATTGGTGCTGTATTATCTGTTGCTATATATCCAGGTGCAATAGCATTTATTTGAATGTTTTTATCTCCAAGCTCATTTGCAAAAGCCTTAGTTACTCCTGCTACAGCATGTTTACTTGCAGTATACGCTGGTACAAATTTCCCACCTTGGAATGAAAGCATAGATGCGATATTTATGATTTTTCCTGATCCTTGTTTAACCATTATCTTTGCAACATCTTGACTTAAAAAGTAAACTGCATTTAAATTTATATCTAGTACTGCTTTCCAGTCTTCATCTTTGTATTCAAGAAGTGGCGCACGTCTAATAGTACCAGCATTATTAACTAAAATATCAACTGTGCCAAATGCTTTTACGCAAGCTTCCACTGTTGCTGTTATTTGTTCTCTTTTTGATAAGTCTGCTTGAAAGAAAGCAACTTTGCGTCCCTGCTCTTCTACAAGAGTTCTAGTTTCCTCCCAATTAGTGTCATAGGTAGGAATAAAAATATCTGCGCCAGCTTTCGCGAGGGCTACTGCGTAACCTTGACCAAGGCCCGTATTACCTCCAGTTACTATAGCTACTTTACCCTTTAGTGAAAAAAAATTCATTGAAAATTCATTTACATTTACACTCATTTTATTCGCTCCTTCTTTATATTAATTTTCTTTTTATTCATTGCATGATTTTCTTATAATAAGCTTAGGTTGCAATATAATTTTTTGTTTTGCACTTTTATTATCATTTATTTCTTCTATTAATATTTTCGCTGCTATTTTACCTAATTCAAATTTTCTTTGATGAATTGTGGTTAGAGGAACTGGTAACATAGCCGCTTGTTCAATATCATCATAACCTGCGATACCAATATCTTTTGGTACTTGAATATTATTCATGTGACAGTACTTCATAACCCCCATTGCTACCGAATCGTTTATAGTAAAAATAGCCTCTACCTTCTGATTTATAAGCACTTTAGCCAATTTAAATCCATCATCAAATGTTGCGCTACTACTTAGTAAAATTTCTTCATTAATTTCAATGTTGTTTTCTATTAATACATCTTTATATGCTTTTAATCTTTCGTTACTTGCAGAGGAGCTTTCATCCCCGAGTATTACTCCAATTTTTCTATATCCTTGCTTAAGCATATGAGAAACTATTTTTCTAGCCCCAGCATAATTATCATTTCCAACATAACTTATTTCTAAGTCATTAACATAATTATCCACCATTACAAGAGGAACATTTTGAATGATTTTCTTGTAATCTTCAGCTTTAGGCTTTACAGGAATAAGAATTATCCCATCGACTCTTTTCTGTGATAAAAAATCAATGTATCTGTTTTCATTTTCTTTATTTCTATCACTATTACAAAGCACAAGCCCATAACCTATCTTTTCTAAATATGAACTAACTCCTTTGCTCACATAGGCATAATATTGATTGGTTATATCTGGTATTAAAAGCCCTATCATATTTGTTTTGTTTAATATAAGACTCCTAGCAGAAGAATTTGGAATATATCCTCTTTCATCACAGGTTTTTAGTATAAGTTCTCTTGTTTTCTTTGAAATTTCTTTGCTATTATTTAATGCCCTAGATACTGTTGTAGCAGAAACCTTACATTCTCTTGCTATATCCTTTATGCCTACCATATTTATCTCCTCAATACTAAACTTTTTTCGTTAACGTTAACGTATTATTAATACTATACCATTGTTTAATATATATTACAATACTTATCATAATCAATCGTTAACGTTACCGATTGTTACTGAAAAAATATAGTCAACTATAAAGTTAACTGATTTATTTGTTATCTATACTAAAATCTTTACAACTATCTTCTTAACATATTGTTGATTTCCAGCTCTAATTCCTGGCTTATGTACATCCTCTGGTGCAAATAGAGCAAAAGTACCTTCATTAACTGATAAATAATCTCCTTCACCTTCTAAAAACAAAATATCTTTTTCTTCATTGTATTCAATTTTAGTTTTCATTTCGTTAATAGGAGCATATCCAATCATCTCTTTTCCAAAAATCACAAATTGTATGTCTAAATATTTTCTGTGTGCTTCCCATTTACCTTGCTCTTTATTTTTTGTTTCATATTCAGACACAATTGCAAAAATATTTTTACCCTCAATTTCATATTTACCTATTTCACTCTTTACTAAATCAGTTTCTTGAAGATATTTCAATGCTTTTTCTATACTTTCCGAAAGACCATAGTATTGTTTAGAATTACTTAATTTATCAATTATCATTTATTATTTCGCCCCTTATTGCTCTATATTTTATAGTATTTTTCTCATATTTTTTACATATCACATTTCTACAATGTTGAGATTCATTAAAATAATGGACAATGGTACTTTATCCATTGTCCATTGGTATAAACATAAATTATTTAAAAAGACTAGGAAGAAACAATGAAAATTGTGGAACAAAAGTTAAAACCATTAATACTGTCACCATTAGTGCATAAAATGGCATCAAAGATTTTGCAACCTTTTCTATAGATATATTTCCAATAGAGCAACCTACGAATAATGTTGAGCCAACTGGTGGTGTCAGTAGACCTATACCAAGATTTAACATCAAAATAACTCCAAATTGAACAGGATCCATGCCAAATTGTACTGCCACTGGTAATAATATAGGTGTAGCTATAAGAATTAATGGAGCCATGTCCATAATACAGCCCAAGAACAGTAATATAGCGTTTATAATTAAAAATATAATTATCCTATTATCTGTTACTGTTATTAATGCATTTGTTACGAGTGCAGGTAATTGAACCATTGCAATCATCCAACCAAAAGCTGCTGATGCTGCTATAAGTCCCATAACCATTGCAACAGTTTTTAATGATTTTCTAAGTATATCTCCCATCCTAGATAAAGGTACATCTTTATAAACAAAGAACGTGATGATAAATGCATAAACTGTTGCAAGTGCTGCAGATTCTGTAGCAGTACAAACTCCTGACATAATACCACCCATAATAATTACTGCTGTCATAAGTCCTAGAATACCATCCTTTAACATAACAAGCTTTTGTTTAAAAGGAATTCGATCGCTTACAGGGTATTTTCTTTTTAAAGCTATGAAATAACTAAACACCATAACTGATAAACCGAGCAATACTCCTGGAATAATACCAGCTAAGAATAAACTGCTAATAGATATTCCTCCAGCGGCTAGTGAATAAAGAATCATATTATGACTTGGAGGTACAAGTACTCCTTGAGTTGCAGAAACTATTGTTACATCAACTGCAAAATCTTTGTCGTATCCTTCTTTCTCCATCATAGGAATCATAATGGATCCTATAGATGTTGTATCTGCTACTGAAGAACCAGAAAGTCCTCCAAAGAATAAACAAGCAAGTACATCTACCATTGCAAGTCCTCCTCTTATTCTTCCGACTATTACTTTTGAAAAGTTAACAAGCCGCGTAGAAATACCACCTTGTCCCATTATCTCTCCTGCAAGTATAAAGAAAGGAATAGTAATTAAAGAGAAGGAACTAATTCCTTTTGCCATTTGCTGTACAATTGCCATTAGTGGGATTTGCATATATACTGCTGTTGAAACAGCCGCTAGCCCTAATGCGAAAGTGATTGGTACTTTTACTAAAAGCAATCCAAAGAATACTCCGAGTAAAATAATAATCGCTATTGTGTTATTATCCATAATTTACCTCCAAACTAATTTTGTTTATCTAAAATCAAATCAAGAATTCTAATAATAGTATAAAAAATAATCATAACACCTGAAACAGGTAAAACTAAATATAAAAACCCTGTTGGAAGTTGAGTAGCAGGAAGCGTAGAATTCATTGTTTGAGAACTTAAGTCCTTACCATAAACGAATAAAATTATTCCAAAAGCCATTACAGCTAATTCGTCAAAATAAAACACTACCTTTTGAGCTGATTTAGGAAGTAAATCCACTATTGCACTAATACTCAAATGTGAAGCTTTTTTTACACCAATGGCCATAGTTACAAATCCTAGCCATATCATTAGTATTACAGCGGTTTCTTCAGACCAACGAGGGGTAAACCCTAATACGTATCTAGTAAATACCTGAGTGAAAACTATACAAACTAAAACCACTAAAGTTATCATACATAAATATTCTATAACATTGTCTATTTTACTTAGTATTTTTTTAAATCTATTCAATTCTATTTCACACTCCTTTATTTTTATAAAGTGAAGGAACCCGCTTTATGTACTCATGCCTTATCCTAAAAGTGGGTTCCTATAACTAATCCTATATTATTTTGTTGCTAATATTTCTGTAATTAAATCTTTCCACTCTGTATGTTCATCATACATATGTTTAACTGCGTCTTGGAATGCTTGATTACTATCTAGTTTTGTAATTGTTACTCCACCTTTTGAAACTATTGTAGCTTGAGCTGCTTCTGACTGCTTAAGCCATTCTTCTCTCTCTACTTTAGCTCCAACAGCTGCTGCTGCTTTTACTAGTTTTTGATCTTCTGGTGATATTTTATCCCAAGAAATTTTACTTAATGCTATCATCTCAGGTACTCTTGTATGCTCATCTATTGTTATATGCTTAGCTACTTGATAATGATTAGATGATAAATAACTTGGCCAATTGTTTTCTGCTCCATCTACTACGCCAGTTTGTAGTGCACTATATACATCACCATATGCCATTGGAGTAGGTGATGCACCTAATGATTTAACCATATCCATCATAGGTTTACTTTCTTGTACTCTTATCTTTAAACCTTTCAAGTCAGCTGGAGTTTTAACATCTTTTTTTGTGTTATAAAAATTTCTTGCTCCTGAATCTACCCAACTAAGTCCTACAATTTTACTATCTGCTGCTAAACTAGCAAATATTTTCTCTCCTACAGGTCCTTCTAAAACTCTAAACATCTGATCTTTATCCTTATAAAGATAAGGAAGAATTAAAACACCTATTTGCTTGTTAAATTCTGCTAGTGGTGCGGCTCCGATACGTATTGCATCAATTGCTCCAAATTGAAGTTGTTCTATAGCACTTTTTTCATCTCCAAGCTGTGAGCCAGAAAATACTTTAATTTTTATTCTACCATTAGTAGTTTTTTCTACTTCTGCTGCAAACGCTTTGTCTCCTAAAATAGTTGGATACCCTTCTGGTTGATTGTCTGACATTCTTAGTGTAACTGCTTTAGTTTCTGTCTTAGGCGCATCTTTAGTCTCAGTAGCAGCTTTTTTTCCACAACCTGATAACACACCAAGAGTAAGTACAACACATGAAATTATTGCGATAATTTTCTTTTTATTCATTATTTTTCCCCCTATGAATTGTTTTTATTATTTGTTTTTTATCTATGTGTTTATAATACTATTTCATGTAATCCTTTACTAGAAGAATAACTTGCGATTATATGTAATTCATTGTCCTATTAAAAAATCCTCAATATCATGTTAAAAACACAAGATATTGAGGAAATCAATTATTTTAGAAAATCTTCTCTTTGTGGTGTAAACACATCTAGTATGGTTGAATCCTCTAGTGCTAAGACACCATGTAAAGCATTTGGTTTAATATAAAAAGTATCACCTACTTTTATTATTTCTTTTTTACCTTCAATATTTACCTCAAAACTTCCTTTTATAATATAGCTAATTTGTTCATGTGCGTGAGCATGAATTTCTCCAACTGCCCCTTTTATAAAATTAACCTCAACCATCATCAAGCTCTCAACATGTGCAAGTATCTTGCGATATACACCACTACCTAGATCATTGAGTTTAATATCATTGTTTCTTACTATCATATTTTTTCCCTCCTTTTAATTCTCTATGGCAAATAATAATTATTAATTGTTATCCCTCATGATAATTTATTAGATTTACAATTACTTATTTTAAGTTATTATCATAAATTATGCGAATTACGACTTTTATAACTATAAATTACTATATTCCTTAGGTGATATATTAGTATATTTTTTGAATGCTTTGCTAAAATAATTTTGATCTAAATAACCAACCTCAAAGGCAATCTGTTTAACCGATTTATTTCCTTCTACTAACATGCCCTTTGCTTTTTCCATTCTAATTTTAATAATGTATTCTTTAATGTTTATATCGTAAGCTTTAGAGAAAATTCTACTTAAATAAAAGCTACTCATAGATACATACTGAGCTAAATTATCTAAACTTATGTCATTCATATAATTTGTTTCAATATAATTTTTAACTTTCTCTAGCAGGTCAATATTTTTACTTCTTTTATAGCTTGATATATAATTTATAAAATTCTTAAGTACCATACTAATACAATTATTAAAATCTGAAAATTCTTTTAAATCAAGCAATTCACTTAGTATTTTATCTTTGTTAATATTTTTAAAATCTTTGCCAACAAATTCAATTATGTCTTCAATAATGCTATCCAAAATAACTAAAATCGTCTTTTTCACAATGGAGAAGTCTGGGTTTTCATTTCTGCTTAATAATTTACTTAGAATACTGTCTAATTCAATTATTGCTCCAGTTAGATCTTCATTTATAATTTTTCCACTTAAAATATGATTAGCTTCATTTATATTGTTATTATTTCTTAATAGGTCACTTTTAGATGAATAGTTATTAGTTTCTATGCTTTCACAAACTCTTTTTGCCTCCTTATAAGAAAGGTATAATTGATTTAGCCCTTCATTGGTGGCTGAAGTACCTATAGATAAATTTGCATCATAGTTTAATTTAAAATCCTCCCGTAGACTATCTAGCACATTCTCAAAAGCTCGACTTAGAATTTTACTCCCCACGGCTTTATCAAAAACAAATAATATAATATGATTTAAACATAACCCTCCTACTATTTTAGTAAATAGAGTACTTAATTTATTTTTTATCACAAGTATACTATTTTCATCAAAAATTTTTTTATCCTTTAAATTAAATGTGATACAGCAAAACATAACACTATCAATGTTCAAAATATTTCTATATTCATTAAATTGATCTTCCGTTAAGGTAACCCCATAAGCTATATTTGCAACCATCTGTTTCTCAACATAGGGGGAAATTTTCTTGTAAGTTTCTTTTAATTCATTGTTTTTATTTACCATTAAATTTTTTGAGTTTATTTTGTTAATAACTTTATTTAGAGAGCTTATGAATTCATCATTTGAAAAGGGTTTCAGTAAATAATCGCTTACACCAATATGTATCGCTTTTTTAGCATAATCGAAATAATTAAAAGCTGTTAATATTATGAATTCAGCTTCTTTGTAATTATTTTTAATAAGACTAGCAGCCTCCAGCCCATTCATTATTGGCATATGAATATCCATTAAGATAATATGAGGTTTAAGTAAAAGAGCTTTATCCACAGCATCTCTCCCATTATTCACCTCATCTACAACCTCAATACTTTCAGAAAAGTATTTGTCCAAAAGAAACCTAAGTGCCTTTCTTTCTAATGCCTCATCTTCAGCTATTAAAAGTTTTAACAACATCTTCACCCCCTTCAATTGGAATAAAAATTAATATTTCAGTACCCTTTCCTATTCTACTATTAATTTTAAACAAATCACTTCTATTAAAATAAAGCTCTAATCTCTTTTTCACATTGAACACGCCAAGTCCCATTGATTCATTTTTCACTTCACTCAATAGAGTATTCATCTTTTCATTGTCCATTCCCACACCATTATCTTTTATACTAATAGAAATATAGCTGTTCTTCTCTTTTACAGTTATTCTTATTATACCTCCACTATCTTTTTCCCGAAGACCATGAATTATTGCATTTTCCACTATAGGTTGTATAAGCATTGGCGGCACTTTAACATCATCTAAATTTTTATCTATATCAAAGATAAAACTCATTTGATCTTGAAATCTAGTTTCTTGTATGATGACATAGGCCTTTATCATACGAATTTCTTCCTTTAATTCCACCATTCTATCTTTACAATCTAAATTGTACCTAAGTATCTTCGAGGTTGCTTCTATTAATTTCACAGTTTCATCTGCATACTCAAACATTGCCATTCTACTTATAGTATTTAACGTATTGAATAAAAAGTGGGGATCCATCTGCGATTGTAATGCTGATAATTGTGTTTCTTTAATTAATTTATCCTTTTCAGTACTTTTAAGTTTTTCTATATGATAATTATTTTCAATCTCAGTTTTTTCATTTAACTCCTCAATAAATTTACGAATGCTATGTTTCATTATATCAAAAGCTTTTGCAAGGCTGTTTAGCTCATCATATTTTTGATCTTTAAGATCTGGTATCTCCCATTTTGCAGCTGATAACAGCTCTGCATATTTCCGAAGCCTACCCATAGTGTTATTCAAATCTTTACTCACTAGCATAGTGAAAACGAAACTAACTAACAGGATGAGAATTAATGCAGTATAAATCTGTATTTCTGTATTTTTGTACTTTCCCATTGTAGTAGAATACTCAATATTACTATAATTCAAATATGACACCACCAGGGATTTAGAATGTTTATTTATATAAGTAAACAAGGTCTTTAGTTCAGTTAGATTATCATAACTCTTTGAATCTAATCTTTCATCATATATTACTTTACTCATTAAATGATAGGACTCAACTTTATAAGATTCAAACATATTTTTTAAATTTCTTAAATAAATACCACTCTCTTCATCCTTTTGAATATAAGGTTGGATTTCGATTATTAAATTCTCGATTTTATTATTTGAATCAGTATATTTTTGAATATTCACATTATCCTTGGTTTTAATAAACATATCAAAAAAGCCCCAACTATTGCTAAATTCTAAAGACAACTTACTCAATTTAATATTTATCTCAGTAACCTCATCATATTTCTGAGAGGTAATATTGCTTTCATATAGTGAAAAAATGAAACCAATGCTTATCAATAAAATAATAAGAATAAAATTATTAAAAACCACACTTCCTATGGATTTTTTATTAACAATCTTTTTGAATTTCATTTTTTAGCTCCTTTAAAATAAAATAACCAACGATTATTGTGGATATTTGTGAAAAACATACTATTATTGAATCATATATATTAATATACTATTTGCTCTGATTATAGTACATAGATGTCATTCAATCCACTAAAACACTAACCTTAAATGTTAATATTATATTTTTTACTAAAGGACAGGCAAAAAAAGCCTGTCCTAAGTGTCATTGGTTTAATTTTATTATAAATTTTCTTTAATTATGTTTATTAACTGATTATATTCTTCATCTTTAAGAAGTACTTTATCACTAGGCGACATTTCAAATGTTCCTCCAAAGCTAGGTCCATTTTCATATTTAGGAACTATATGAAAATGAAGATGAGTCATCTTATCAGCATAAGCACCATAATTGATTTTATCAGGCGAAAATGCTTTGCTTAATGCACCTGCAACTCTTGAAACATCTTTCATATAAAGTGAACGTTCCTCGTCATTTAGATCAAAAAGTTCGCTTTTATGTCCATTATATGCTACAACACATCTTCCCCTATAAGTCTGCTCTTTAAATAAATATAAAGTTGAAGCTTCAAGCTTACATATTTCAATCATTAAATTAGTAAGTCTTTCATCCTTAACGCAGTAAAAACAATTCTTATCAAAGCTCATATTTAATTTCTCCTTTTTATTTAGTTGTTACCTTCATACTTTCGTATGACGGTAACAACAGTGATTTTATATTAGAAGTTTCATTAGAAATAATTAAAGTGTAACTCCATTCTTGAAAATAGCTAGCTCTCTAAAGTTATTCACTTCATTGTTCACTAATTCCCCACT
>Ga0209125_1000799_pt1 | contig 35880 bp, 26 predicted proteins | sample BarGraIncub1131A_FD_184503 | JGI IMG/M metagenome (GOLD analysis project Ga0209125, IMG submission 184503) | Arctic peat soil microbial communities from Barrow, Alaska - Barrow Graham LP Incubations 11-31A (SPAdes) (version 2) | ecosystem: Environmental > Terrestrial > Soil > Wetlands > Peat... | reverse complement strand
TGATCCCTCCGCCGGCATTATCCGGTTCAGGTAAATCGGGTCGATACTCCGTTAGTTTGTATCCTCTCAGCCGGTACGTGGACCAGCTCCCCACTATGAACAAAAAAATTATACTCTAAAATCGTCTGCAATTCAATAAGTCATTCTATCTTAATCCTGCACGCTCTTAAAAATTGATCCACTTCGGAAGAATACGTCGAAGGTGCGACATCGTATGACATTATATGCTCTGCATCCTGAACCAGCAGAATTTTTTTGGGCGACTGTATTTTTTCGTAAATTTTTTCACTCATGTAAGTGGGCACGAACGTATCGCTGGTCCCATGAATCAAAAGGACAGGAACTTCAATTCTTCCGGCACGTGCTATCGGAGATATCTGACGCGGTGTGTAGCCGATTTCCTTTTGCGCGATACGGCTGATACCGCTGAGCAGAATTCCCGGTGCAAAGCGGTATCGGCTTCTTATATTATGGCAGAGCTGATTTTTGAAATTGTCATATGAGCTGTCTGCGATCAATCCGACGACAGAAGGCGGCAGATGTCCGCTTCCACCGGCAAGCAGTGCCGTTGCTGCGCCCATCGACCATCCGTGATACAGGACGACCAAAGGACCCGCCAGATGATTCTCCATATATTCAGTCCACATCAGTATATCCTGACTGTCTGAAAGTCCGTATCCGATATATTTTCCCTGACTCATGCCATGCGCACGCATATGCGGAATGAGGATATGGCAGTCTGTCTTTTCCATATACATCTGGGCGAAAGCCGCCATTGAAGATGGGGTATCCCTCCAACCGTGAATAAGGACCACCATGAATCTGGTTTCCTTTTTTTCTGCCGGACGGTAGTAGGCATACAGTTCGAGACCGTCATAGGAAGTAATCTGCAGATCCTGAAAATCAAGCCGATTCGTATAGAACCAGTTCTGTCCGCGTCCATAGATGGTATCCTGCCTGATTTCCATGGGAGACCTGTCATAGGCCGGCCTTGGAAAAGGGCGGTCAAATATTACATGAAACGCACGCCGCGTCAAATAAAACAGCAAACCAAAAAACACACCTGCCAGTAACAGCACAATGAGAAACGCAAGCAGAATCCACGAAGCGGGTGAACCGGAATTCGGCAATGCTTTTCGCCTCCCTTTACTCTTTAACGCCTGTCATGGCGCAGATCTCGTCCTGTTCCCTTGAAATAAAGGAAGAAAGTACCTCACATCCATCTTCTGTTACGAGCACATCATCTTCAATTCTAAACCCAATGCCCATCTGAGGAATATAGATGCCAGGTTCAACCGTAATTACCATGCCAGGTTCCAATGGAATTTCGTGGACACTCAAGTCATGTACATCAAGCCCCATGTGATGGGATACCCTATGCCAGTAATAGGAAGTAACATCGGCTTGTGCCGGGTTATCCTCCTCGATGACACCCATCTTTTCCAGCTGATCCTTCGCCGTATTTTTGACCTCATTATTAATATCCGATATGAATGCGCCAGGCCGGATTACCTGAAAAGCTTTTTCCTGGCAGGCACGCACAGCAGCATACAAAGCTTTCTGCTGTCCGGTAAATGCACCGTCAGCAGGAAAAACCCTTGAGATATCAGCGCAATAACCGGCAACGCGTCCTCCGACGTCAATCTGGATAAGCTCCCCGCCGCGCGCCTGTCCGACAGGATTCATATGATGCAGGCAAAGCGTGTTGGGTCCGGCAGCAAAAATCGAAGGAAAGGCAGGGACAAGGCATCCCCTCCTGGCAAGCGCATATTCAAATGCAGCAGACATGGTAAGCTCTGTGACATCCGGACGAATTGTCTTTGCCATTTCCCGGATTGCGTCATCTGTAAGTTCAATGGCCTTTTTGATCATATCCACTTCACAGGTCTCTTTTATCATGCGGAATCTGGTCAGAAGAGGCTGGAGCGCTATGACTTCCCTCTCCCTGTGCATAGAAAGAATCATTCTTTCAAAAGACTTGCCCGGACCATAGGTAAGACCCTCTTCGATCGCTACCGGAAGGGAACGGTCCGAAAGATACGGCTGCAGATAATCCTCAAGAGCCGGAAGATACAACACGTCCGTGATTCCGGAAAGGCTCTGCACATCTCCTATCCGAAGACGTTTGCCCGTCCAGCGTTCTTTGAGTTCATCTGCCGGCTGTACAAAAAGAAAAGTCCTGACCCGTGCTGCATGCTTCGTAATAACAAGAACCGACTCTTCCTGCTCGATTCCGGTAAGATAATAAAAATTCCTGTTTGCAAAAAATGGATATTCGGAATCTGCAGACATAACAACTGCTTTTCCTGCAAAAACAACCATAAGTGCACGATCAGGCAGACGAGCTAATATTTTTTGCCGATTTAATGCGAAAAACGAAGATGGCAAATGGTATTCCCTTACATCCGGTAAATCTGCATTCATCTCGTAGGCTCCCCTGAACGAACATTATATTCATCAAATAAAATAGTATTATTAATATATCCAAGTGTGGCACCGGATGATCTGCGGATCAGGCCTGGATTCCCGATGACAATCGAGTTATCGGGAACATCAAAATTGACATAGGCACCAGGAGCAATTAAAACATTATTGCCGATGCGTATATTACCGACTATGATTGCATTGGCTCCGATCCAGACATAGTTGCCAATGTCAGGGGAACCTTTCTTAGGGCCTCTGAACTGTGTCCCGATAACCACCCCTGTCGAAATATTCACGTTGTGTCCGATTACTGCCTTTGGGTGAATAATAATTCTTCCAAAATGAGCAATATATAATCCCTTGCCAATTCGGGTTTCGTAAGGGATCTGGAAATGATATTTCCTCGTCTTGCTGTTCAGACCGATATTATAATATTTGTAAGCAAGTGTGCACCTGAAATGGTAAAAACCCTTCGGTGAATTCCGCATCTGAAGATAGTAGAACTGGGTACGCCGAAAAGAATTCAGAAACCTGAATTCGGGGCTCGAGAGCCATTCCTGAACAAAGGTCAGAAAAACCTTATCATGACGTCTATTATTGCCTGTAAATCGGTAAAGATCGCTATAAACGATATCTTTAAGTTCGTCGGTCATTCTGGCCCCTTTGCAAAGTGCAAAAATCTATATGCTATGCATAATCTTATCGCTTTTCAAACAAATGAGCAACCTATATTCTTTGATTTTGCAATCGTGGACAGCATCTTGTAAAAGTAATTATTTAAAAAGTCATACAACCTGATGCGTTATCTCATTATTCCTCATTATTGCTGCTTACCTGAATGTCTTGACGCAATAAGGATGACCCTCTATAATTGAAAGGCATTTGTCTGTATCTGTATACAGATAACATACAGCAAAACACGGAGAAGTATCGAAGTGGTCATAACGGGGCGCACTCGAAATGCGTTTGTCGGGAAACCGGCACGAGGGTTCGAATCCCTCCTTCTCCGCCACAATATTAATCATTGTGCCGAAAAGGACAATAGACAAAGAACTATTGTTCTTTTTCGCGCACCCTCTAATAAACCTATAATTACATCTTCTTACACTTTTACGATGGAATTTATGTCAAAATCATACGCAAATACCAACTCTATGGTAATAATTTCATTCTGTAATACACTGATTTCCAGTCTTGTATTAACCTCCGGCCATAACTGCTTTTGCCTGTCCTCATTCAAATTACACAGCCAAACTTCCTTACTCTCTAATTGAAGTATTACATTCGTCGTAAGATCTTCCTTAGTCGGATTATATAATCGGATAATCATTGAATCCCTGTCTTCTGCTTTTTTCATTGCGGAAAAAACAATATTAGGATTCGTTGATTCCATGAAGCTATATTCTTCCGGTAAATCTCCATCCAAATCACCGCATATCTGATAGGCCAAGAGCGGTACATTCAGATTCTCTGCCTCTTTGTATACAGTGCTTTCAGACCATGTTCCTTCATGCGGATACACGGAATACTCAAATTCCATATCCCGCAGGCATTGGCTCCCGTTCTGATCCGGAAATTCTCCGACTGCTTCCCACCAGGTAACAATCATATTGCCCATTGCACGGAACAAGGTAAGATATACAACGGCATCGTCATTATCCGTCATTTCATATTCAGACAGACAATTATTTACTATTGCAACTCCCCGTTCTTTATCACTGATATCGATGAAATTCTGCATGGGCAGGGTCTGCATTTCAGGCCAGTATTCATTATTCTTATCCCTTGCAGGTGCAGCAGGTCTTTCATCCACGGTAAAATGACCTGCGCTTGAGACAATTTCTGTTTTCATTCCGAGTGGAAATGCAATTCTTAACCTGTGATTGCTGACTGTATTACTTAACTTGGTCTTAATATCAATACGTCTTGAGCCCTTCTTCAGGGTGATATAGGAGTGAATCGTCAGTTCCGTCATATCATCACTGCGTTTCCCCTCCCCTCGAACACCATATTTTGATTCATAGCCACATTTGGGCAGCAACATGGTATAGCAAATTCCTATGGTGGCGAATAAGGGGCCGTTGTCCTCACACCAGGATTGAACCTGCCCGGTAAGAGTTGTATACGTCTTATTACGGTACGGCGGATAGTATGCCCAGTAATTTCCTACATCGCCAGTATCCTCAAAATAATGCAGGCCGTCATATGTGTGATTATTTTCCTTATCCGTTACATGTAAGGTACCGTTATTATTAATAACAACCTTTAGAAATTCGTTCTCCAATACATTGCCGGTCCTGCAGATATCTTCTCCGATACTGGTTCGCATGGGTATCCAAAAGAAGTGAGTGCGGTCAAAATAATTCTCAGGAAGAATATGTATGGTTTTATATCCCATTGGAGGTATTTCACCCGTGTTAATATAACAATGATGACGGTCTGTTGCATAAGGCCATGGTCTGGCCTCCAGATCATGAACCGGAAATGTCTTTTCATCCCTTGATATAACCTGAAGTTCCAGTTTTTTTCCCTTCGAATCAATTGCCCTGATATCCCATACACTATCTTTTTGCGGTGTGCAGATGCAGGTCCTGATCACGTCGGAGACCGGATATAGATGTGGATTGAATACCACAAGCAGCTGTTCGTCCTCATTATAGTCAGATATCTTAATCCGTTTTACGATCTGAGCAATGGCTTTATCGCGCAATACCTGACTCATTTCCAATGCTTGCTGCAGACGGTACTCCACATCATTGGCTGTTTTATCCTGTGTAACCCCATTAATCGAATCATGCGGGTGCGACTGCAGTATGTAGCGCCATGCTTTGTCGAGATACCCTTTCTCATACTTCCCGCCCAGAAAAAAAGAGACCGTCGACAATGGTTCCGCCACATGAATCATTGCATTTTGTACTGCCTTGTTCAGGATCTTCAAATAACTCCTGGAAGCCAGCGCATTGCCGGAACAATCACAGGAAGGTCCGTCCCTGAGTTCTCCGTGAATGATCCTTAAATCAGTATCCTTCGCTGACTCTGCTATTGCAGCTGCATACTCCTCCAGCCTGCAGTTCATATATTCCGTATCCTGACCTGCTGCATTCAAATCCTTAATCATATCCGAAAGTTCCGGATGCGGTGTAGAAAAATCTGTCCCATCCAGGAACAACCGATGATCTTTGAACGCAGTTGCTTCCGTCGCGTTCCAGGCTTCTTTCATACCTTCGGCCAGCTGGCCTGCATCATAGCCCTTCTTTGCGTGAATCATGAAGAAATCTTCCTCACTTTTTACGCCGTCAGCATTATGCATGGCCACACCGGATAACGACGGATTATATTTAAAATCACTGCTTAAGCAATCCATCCCGTATTTCGATTTTAAATACGCATTGAAATAGAAATTTGCCCTTGCATGCTTACCAAGTCTACTAGTCAAAATCCGTGTACCATTTGGCGCTTCCCACCAGAATTCACTCTGAGGGGCTCTTTCTTCCGATACCTTTTTTGCACATATAATAAATTCAATTCCAAAACCGGCATAAATCTGCGGAAACTGTGCCGTCTGTCCCCAGCCGAAGGAATTATATCCTATCTTTACACAATCACCATATTTCAGGGAGGTGCGAATTCCTATCAACAGGTTTCTAACCAGGCATTCACCCTCCAGAGGGTACAAATCCGGCAGGGTATACCAGGGTCCAATTCCAATTCTTCCCTCTTTGATATAATGCTCGACCTTATTTTTGTTTTCCGGCTTAACTTCCAGATAATCTTCAATTGGAGCCGTCTGTCCATCAAATAGAAAGAAATGATAGTCTTCATCATTATCCAAGGTATCCAACAGCTCATCCATAAACTCGATCAGCAGCATGCGGTTCTTCCAGATCGGATATCTCCACTCCCTATCCCAATGGGTATGAGGTATGATGTAACCTTTATTCTTACTCATATTATCTCCCCTCCGTGATTAGCTCTTGGATTTCCTTAAAGGATTGACACATTGAATGACACATGCCGCGATTTCCACTCACCTCAATATTGCCGCCAGCTATCCCGACAGTATAATATCCTGCCAGCCTGACAGAGCAAACTCCTGCTCCGCTGTCCTCAATACCGATAACAGTATTTCTTTCCTCCCGGGGTATGCCGAGTCCCACACAGCAAACTTCGTTGTATAACCAGGGATGCGGCTTAGCCTCCAATTCACCCAATGTACCAACACTTCCCTTTCGAAGTGGATATCCAGCTGTAATAATACAATCATAGAAACTTTTCGGATCACCCAGGTTGATCGATTGAAATGCCGACAGGATTTCCGGATATGCTTTTTCATAAAGTCCCGATGTTACCAGACCAATCCTGATCTTTTCCCCCTTTAAATAGAGCAGGAAATCCCGAATTCCTTCATTGGGTTTGAAGGCTCCGCTTCTTCCTCGCCCCACCATTATTTCCTGCATTTCATGATGTGTATGTAGAAAATAATATTCTTTTGCTTCTTCAATTGATTTTTCCGGTATGTATTTATTAATACAATATTTCAAATGCTCCGAAACACTATGTCCGGATACAAAAGGTAAATCCCTGTCTTCCAATTCGAATGTATGGCTATCCAATAAGCTCCGGACTGTCTTTTGGATGATCCATATCCAGAATTCTTCGCTTTTTACTGTAGTCCCATCCAAATCCATTACTACCGCTCTCACCGGTTTCTCTCGTTCTACCGATAGCACTGGATAATAGGCCGGATAACCTAAGGATGATTTTACATATGCAAGGGTTCTGTTTTCAAAACCAATTAACTCGACCTTTTTATCCCCGGTAGATAATAGATTTGTTACCCCGTCCTTGTTCCTTTCATAATATGTATCGCTGCATTTATCTATTTCCACAAAACCACTGTCTTCTGTAATTTTCCCAAATCCTTGTAATGTGATGTTCCTGCTGATCTCACGCATTTACTCTACCGCCTTTGACATTACCCTTTTACTGCTCCACCTGTTAATCCTTGAATTAAATACTTCTGACAGAATAAATAGATGATAATTATTGGTATCAATGCAATGACTCCTGTTGCATTAATTTGACCCCATTTGATGCCTGCTTTTGTTATGGAAGCACTAACTCCTGCCATCAAAGGCCGTAAGGTGTCGGTCCGCGTGAAAGTCATAGCCAGCATAAATTCCTGCCAGATTGAAATTATGACGCTGATAGAGACTGCCACAATTCCCGGTTTCGATAAAGGTAAAATCATTTTCATAAGAATTTGGAGCGTATTACAACCATCAATTCTAGCTGCCTCATCAATTTCTCTTGGTATCGCATTAAAAAACCCAAGCAGCAGCCACAGCGCGATGGGTATTTGTATGGCCGAATACACCGCGATTAATCCAAGTCGATTATTTATTAAATTGAATCTGCCGAAAAGAATATATATGGGTACAATTAAAGTAGTTAGAGGCATTAACTGTGTAAGTAATACAATCAAAAGATAGATGCCTTTCCCTCTGAATTTAAATCGACTCATGCTATAGGCCGCGAGACTGGAACATATCAACACAACAAGTAAGGTTCCCCCTGCATATATAAGTGAATTTAGAAAATAGATCGGAATTTTTGTTTGAAAAATGGCATATTTATAGTTTTCAAACGTAATCGCATCGGGAAAAACACTGGGCGGTATCCGGTAAATTTCTGATTCCATTTTTAAAGATGTTACAATCAGCCAGTAGAACGGAAACAAAATAATGATCACAGCCACGGAAATCAATATTATTGTAAGTATAGAACCTGTTTTTTTCTTTGTATCTTGTTGTGCGAATGGATTGATCATCATAATACCCCCTCATACTTTAGATTTGAGAACATTTTTCTGACATAAGGTATGCAGACGATCGAGACTAAAATGAGCGAGATTACAGCCAGCGCAGCTGAGCGGCCAAAATCATTAAATTCAAATGCTAACCGATACGTGTAAACCGATAATGTAGAAGTTGCATTTGCGCCCTTGGTTGTCAGCCATATGAGGTCAAAGTAATTCATCGTCCAGATTGTTGTTAATACCCCTGTAGATGCAATGACGGGAGATAAATGGGGTAATATAATATATCGAAACACTTGTCCAAATCCTGCCCCGTCAAGCGTGGCAGATTCTATTTGATCGACAGGTTTGCTCTGCAGGCTTGCCGTTATCATCAAAAACCAAAATGGTGCAGCCTTCCAGGTATTAACTAAAACGAGTGTGAATAAAGCGATATTTGGATTTGATAAAAACAATATATTATTGTCTGTCAGGCCGATTATATTCAGTATGTAGTTTACAATACCGATATCGGACAACAGCATCCATTTCCACATTAATGCCGTAACTACACCTGGGATAATCCAAGGCAGCAATAGGATGATCCGCATAAAAATTTTACCCTTTTTGAGACGGTCAACAAATAATGCCATTCCGATGCCTAAAATCATTTGAAGTGTAACACCCAAAACTGTCCATATTATCGTGGTGATTATTATCTGCATAAATTTGGGATCATTTATTACCCGTATATAATTTTGGAAATTATTAAATGATTTATTCTCGTTATATAATGATCCATTCAAAAAACTAATGCCAATATTGTATATTATGGGAAACCCTAGCATAAGCACCATAATGATTATGGACGGCATCAAGTACAGGTAGGGTGTCATTTTTTTTTTCATATTATAATTACTCCCTGCATTCATATCTTATCTAAACCTGAAATCGGCAAGCAGCAGTTCTAACCCCTGAAAAGGCATACGCTGCAGCACTTTGACAAAAGTAAGAGGGTAACACTATTAGATTAGGTTACCCTCTTACAGCACCCTTTCGCAAAATCGTGTCGAATTTTTGATTGCGAAGGATCCGCCTGTTTTTAGTTTGCGATAATTGTATTAATCTTTGCTTCCAGGTCCGCAATCGCTGTATCGATACTCTTATTACCGACAACAACCTCTGTGACTGTATCATATACAGCCAAATCAATTTCTGCGTAATATAAGGTTTTGGGTTGTCCCTGTCTTGCATATTTGATCTGATCCATGTAAACACTGAACTTAGGATCCTTTGCCTTATCACATTCTGCTAATCCTGCATTGCTTGCCGGAATATCGGAAATTAGTTTTGCATTATATTGTGCGGAGCAAAGCATCTGAGCAAATTTAACTGCCTGTTCTGGTGCTTTCGTATTTGCACTGACACAGATACCGAAGCCACCGCCAAACGAACCGTTAGGAGCTGAAGCATCCATCTTAGGAATTAATGCCTGTCCATACCAATCCGTGTCATAAATACCGGTTTCCGTCAATGTGTTTCCAATAATCATACCAAATTGTCCCTGGGCAAACTGACCGGAAACATCCAACTGATTCAGTGTAGTATAGTCCGGTTCAAAAGAAGGCTTCAAATCTACCAGTGTCTGCAAATATGCCTTAAATTCAGATGTATTTACGTTAGGGGTAATTTTTCCGGCAGCATCCACATTCAAAATGGAACCATTACTTGCACAGAACAATCCTTGAGACGGGAATTCATGCAGGCCTAAATCCATACCAAAACCGTACTTGCCTGTTTTTTCTGTAATTGCTTTAGCATCTGCGACCAATTCTTCCCAGGTTTGGGGTGGTTTGTTCGGATCTAGCCCAGCTTGTGTAAAGAGGTCCTTGTTATACCATAAAATTCTGGTATCTGTCGTAAATGGAATTGCCATTGTCTTTCCCTGCCATTTATACATGGATAATACACCCGGGAAGAAATCATCGAAATAACCAGGAGCCACATAATCATCCAAATTTAACAATGAATTGCTGTTGGCAAAGGTAGGAAAATCCGGGTTGTTTACATAAGAAACGTCAGCCTGCTGATTTGCCGCAAACATTGTCTTAATCTTTGTCTGCCAGTCCCCCCACGGATCTGATTGCAGTTCAATTACATATCCGGGATTTTCTTTTTCAAATTGTGCCTTTACTGCTTTATATACCGCAGCAAAAGGGTCAGAATCTACCCAGTCTGAAAACCCATAAAATGTTAATTTTACTGTTTCTGCCGGAGCAGTGGCTTTCTCAGTGGCAGTAGTCGCAGCGACGGCAGCAGTGGCTGCTGTCGTAGATTCCACCGGTTGCGGATTTTTTTGGCTGCAGCCGGTAATACCCATTGAAACAATAAATACAAATGCCAATAGTAACGATAAAACCTTAGACTTTTTCATTTCAGTACCTCCTTTTTTTGATAAATTTATTATGGCATACAGATTATTTTTATAAGATACGCCCGTTTTATATTTATTGTATCCTTTTACCCATATTGTTTTTAATGCCACTCCATTGTTTGAAATCCTTATCCTTTCATGTATAAATATATTATCCTGAATTTGACAATCCAAAGCGGTTTTGTTTTGTGATACACTCATCGAAACAGGCGACTCTTTCCGGTTATTGTTTTTCTTCTTACAGAATGGAATTTACATTCGGAGATAGGGGATTCTATGCCAATGAAGAAATTGCCACGAAACAGTATGATCACAAATTTTATTCTTTTAACCTTATCCCTTCTTGTTTTGCCATTTTCTATCCTGATGTTGTTTACCATGGAAAAAAGTTCTGATTTCGAGGCCGAGAGTGCCAATCAATATTTAAATAGTAATCTGAGAACTATATCCACTTCCATAGACCAAGTCCTATCTCATGTGGAAAAGACACAGCTCTCTCTTTTATTGAATAATACTTTTACAAAAACCTTAAAGAACTTAAGCCCTTACGATACAAAAGAAGAATATAGTGATTTTTTGAATTGCAGAACGATAAAGGACGACATATTAAATACGGCATTAAATGATAATTACATTTATTCCATCTATGCTTACTCTATTCCGGCGCAGCGTTTTTTTTCCTCTAAAGTCAGTTGGAATGCAAGTTTTAATCATTTTAACCTGAACGATCTTGCCTGGTACCCAAATAACCCGGTAAATTCCGTCAAAAGGCCATGGACAATAATCTCAGGTGTTGAAGATGGCCGTATTCTTTTGTCTAATATAAAAGACATAAGGGACACCTACCAATCTATACCCCATGGTGTTTTGGCAATCAATGTTGATTCCTCCGTTATTTCCAAATTATTAAATGAAGTTAAAATTAACGAAAATGGTTTCTCGTTTATGTCCGATGGATTGGGGACTATAATAACAGACGATTCAAATAGCGATATGGCTATTTATAATGATATATATAGTAAAATACCAACTGATTCTCCAAATGGTTTCTTTAAAACTTCCATTGGCAGCAATAAATTTTTCGTCTCTTATTATACTTCGGATTATAGTAATTTCCAATATATCGTAGTTGCTCCGCTGGAGCACATTGAAACCACCACCCCTATCATTTCAACACTTCTTGTAGTATATATTTTTTGCATGATCATTACTGTTATCCTCTGCATCATTATAGCCAACTACTACCTCTACAAGCCCATTAAAAAGTTGTTCAGGGCTATGAAGCGTGTTGAGGAAGGTGATTTTAATGTGCGGTTATCCACGGGTTATTCGAACGAAATTGGTTACATAAATAATAATTTCAATAATATGATAATTAATATTCAAAAATTAATCGAGGAAAATTATATCGCAAAATTGATAAGCAAAGAAGCACAATTACATACTATTCAGAACCAGTTAAATGAACATTTCCTGTACAACACCCTGGATGTAATCCATTGGATGGCAAAAAAAGAGAATGCCACGGATGCTTGTGATATGATTTATTCCTTAGCCAGTTTTTATAGAGTCAGCTTATCTTTAGGAAAGGAATATGTATCTGTACGACAGGTTATCGATATGCTGACATCTTATCTGTATATACAAAAAGCAGGAATGGGCGAAGCATTTGTTTATCAAATAAACTATGATGATGAAATACTTGATGATATTGTGATAAAATACCCATTTCAACCCATTGTTGAGAATGCGTTTACCCACGGAATCAGAGACTTAAGCAAACAAGGAAATATTGATATTTCCTTGAAGAAAATTGACAGTAAAATACAGTTTAAGGTTAAGGATAATGGAAAAGGTCTTGATGCAAAAGAGCTTGCTCATCTAATCGATAACATTAATTTAGATTTTTCTGTCAGCAGCAACAATTTTGCTCTTAAAACAATAAATTGTCAGCTTAAGAATTTGTATGGAGATGATTGCAGGCTGCATATCAGTTCTGTATTAAATGAATATTTCGAAATTAGCTTTGAAATCCCCCGCAATACTGAAAGGGGGGTTATCGATGCTTCACATGATAATTGCTGATGACGAGAATATTATACGTGAAAGTTTATTTCAGTTTATTGATTGGGAAGCTATTGGCATCGAAGTAGTAGGGGTTGCTGATAACGGCTCGAAGGCATTAGAAATGATTCTGGATAAAAGACCTGACATTATACTAAGTGATATATCCATGCCACAATTAAGTGGTATAGAAATGCTTCAGATTTTGAGAGAAAAAAATATTGACTCAGAAATAATTTTCATAAGTGCATACAGCAATTTTGAGTATGCAAAAACTGCGATTCAATTTGGTGCATTTGAATATATTTTGAAGCCAATTAATGAAATCCACTTAATTGAAGCAGTCAAAAGATGTGCGGATAAAATCAATAGCGCCAGAGAATTTAAGAGTTTACTTCTCGATATGTCCAATGACAAGGAGCTAATGTTAAATGACTCCTTAGAAAAATTATTTTATGCTTATAATCCATTAAGTCCTTCTGAGCAGAAAATCATTGAAGCCAGCGGTCTAACCTTCGAAAACTATAGTACTGTCATCGCGGCCGGTGTGTACAATTTTTCCCCTCCCACACACCTTATATTTGATGATTTTACAGTAAATCTTCATGGAAATAATAAACTTCATATGATTAACGCAAAAGATAACCTATATGTGCTGCTCCTCTTTTCACAGGAAAAGGACTTGGATTTCGTTCATCAAGCCTTTTTCAACTATATAAGCAGTAAAAAAGAATTCTTTATTAAGAATAATGTTTCCTTTATCGCTATAAGCAAGCCCTATTCCTTCCATGAAGCATTTCGATTTATTGCACCTGAAATTTTTCTGCTGTTAGTATGCGGTCAAAATAAAACCCTTTTTCAAATTTTATGCTTTCAGGATATACAGAAATACTATAAGCAAATTTCAATAAATGATACTTTGCCGCAAGCAAAACAAGCGATTAAAGACAATGATATAAATCACCTTTATGAAGTTATTACGTCTATATTTATACATTCCATATCAGATAATACGATTTATGACGTGGATATCATGAAGTTAAAATGCATTGATTTTATTGATACCCTGCTCGATGAATTAAATTCCTATCAGCTTTCTAATTACTTTGGCGATAAACATATGACGGCAAAAAAGAATATTACTTCTCAAAAAAGTATTAATCGAATATTTGAAGTCACAAAAAATTTTTTAGCAAATATTTCCTCACTTATTAATGAAAATAAAAATAAAAGTTCCAATCATTTAATTACATTGACGCTTGACTACATTCATCAAAATTATAATAAGAACCCTTCCTTGTCTGAAATATCATCAAAATTATACGTGTCTTCCCCGTACCTGAGTATGATTTTCAGCAGGGAAGTTGGAGAATCATTCTCAAGATATGTGCTTAATTACCGGATTCAAATTTCAAAAACCCTATTACAAAATCCGAAATATAAAATATATGAAATAGCGGAATTAACCGGCTTCACTGATGCTGCACACTTCAGTAAAGTATTTAAACAAATGGAAAAAAAATCACCGAAAAAGTATCAGAATATGTAAGGCGGAATTCTCCTGGATTTCGGTCCACACCCATATGTACTGCGGCAACAAAGACCCCCGGGAGCATTTTTGACATGTTCCCGGGGGTTACTATTTCAGCAGAAAGGGTTCTCGGATTTGTACATCATTCCCCTGGGCTGGTTGAAACTAATTTCAGCTACGCCAAGATATTTGAACACTTCAAACAAAGTCTTCCCAAAATGACCGAATGCAACAGCTCCGTGATGTGGATAGTTGCCTTCAACCAGGACGTGTCGATAGAATCTGCCCATCTCGTTGATGGCAAAGATACCAATCGATCCAAAGGACTGCGTAGCTACAGGCAGTACTTCACCCTCCGCTACATATGCCTTGAGCTGAGCATCAGCTGTGCTTTGCAGACGGTAGAAGGTAATGTTTCCGGGAATGATATCACCCTCGAGCGTTCCCTGTGTAACTTCTTCCGGCAGTGCCCTTGCCATAATCATCTGATATTTCATGTTGCAGGAAGAGAGTTTTGTAGAAGCTGTGTTGCCGCAGTGAAAGCCCATAAATGTATCTGTCATCGTGTAGTTGAATTTGCCCTTAATGTCTTTCTTATACATATCTGCAGGAACAGTGTTGTTAATATCCAGCAGTGTAACAACATCATCACTTACACAGACACCGATAAATTCGCTTAGTGCGCCATATATGTCAACTTCACACGAGACAGGAATCCCTCTTTTGGCCAGGCGGCTGTTTACATAGCAAGGTACGAATCCGAACTCCATCTGGAAAGCCGGCCAGCATTTGTTGGCGAACACCACGAAATCCCTGCTGCCTTTATGATCTTCCATCCAGTCAAGAAGTGTTATTTCGTATTGTGCAAGCTTTGGAAGTATCGTCGGCTTCTTATTGCCGGAACCAAGCTCTTTTTCCATATCCTTCACAACGTCATCAATTCTTGAATCCCCTGCATGTTCTTTAAACGCGCTGAACAAATCGAGTTCTGAATTTTCTTCAATCTCAACGCCCAAATTATAAAGCTGCTTAATAGGAGCGTTACAGGCCAGAAAATCCTGGGGGCGAGGGCCAAACGAAATGATTTTCAAAGAGCGAAGTCCAATTACGGATTTGGCAATCGGAACAAAAGCTGCCATCATTTCAGCGACTTCAGCCGGGGTTCCGACAGGGTTTTCAGGAATATAAGCTTTGACATTTCGAAGTTTCAAATTGTAACTGGCATTAAGAAGCCCGCAATAAGCGTCTCCCCTTCCGCCGATCAAGCTGTCGGCGCTGTCTTCAGAAGCTGCCGCAAACATAACCGGTCCGTCGAATTTCTGCGCGATCAGCGTCTCTGGAGTCTCGGGGCCAAAATTACCGAGGTATACAACCAGGGCATTGCACCCGGCAGTGTTAACTTCTGCAAGTGCCTTTAACATATCCAATTCGTTTTCGATGATTGTCCGGCACTCATAAAGGGAATTTTTGGCGGCATATGCGGCAACAACCGCCTGACGCCTTGTGAGCGATAATGTTTTGGGGAAACAGTTCCTGCTTACAGCAACAATTCCCAGCTTGACCTCTGGTGTGTTATTCATAATTATTCCTCCATTTTGTGATATTTTTGTGATATGCTTCATTGCCAAACAGCCGGTTTTATATGAAGACTGGCTGTCTGCTATGATATCATAATGAATCATCTCAATAATGTGCGTCATAAACCCCATATGCTATTAATAGTAAAAGAACAACAACCAGGGCTATAATCACAATATTCATTGTTTTGACAGAGATGTTAATCTTGTCATACAACTTGTAGCGAAACCGTAAGGCTGCCTTTTTCTCTTCGAGTTCCGTTTCCTTCTCAACCAATGCAGCTTCCTTTACCTTCAGCTGCTCTTCCCGTTCCTCGAGAGTCAATTCAGTCGGTTCATCATTTTGTGTCTGCAACTTTAGTCACCTTCTTATTTCTTGTTCAAATATTTACGTACATCAATAGAAACAGCCAATATGATAATAACACCCTTTATGATAAATTGCAGATATGCATTGACATCCAGATAATAAAGGCTGTAATTGATGGCCTGAAGGATAATTACACCAACCATGATTCCGGGCACGTTGCCGACGCCTCCCGAGAAGGAAATACCGCCGATTACGCATGCAGAGATTGCATCCAATTCATAATTGAAACCGGTGCTGGTACTGACCGACTGGACACGGGCCGCCTCAAGGAAAGCACCGATTCCGTACATGATACCGGCAATGATATAAACGCCCATGATAGTCTTGGTAACATTGACGCCGGAAACAGCTGCAGCTTCTTCATTACCGCCGACAGCAAACATATTCTTGCCTAGCGTCGTCTTGTTCCAGATGATGTACATCACGAACGAAGCAATGAAAAAGTAGAATATAACATAGGGTATCCTGACGCCCATAAGGTTAACCGTTCCATTGACAATGTTAGTAAATCTCATATCAAAAGTAGAAAGGGCCATAGCTGAACCCATTGCCTGATTTTCAACATAGATACAGGTAATGCCATAAGCGATCAGTGACGTGCCTAAAGTAACAATAAATGCATGCAGGTGAAGCTTGGCAACACCAAATCCGTTGAATGCACTGATAGCCGTAGCGATTGCAATACTGATAAGCAGAGGAATAATCAGCGGTACAGGCTTTGTTATTTGCGGATAGTATCTGGAAGCATAAGTGACTGACTGAACAATCGATGCAGTTACAGCTGCACTTAATCCAAGTATACGTCCAAGAGAAAGGTCCGTGCCTGCCAGAACAATAAGGCCTGCGCATCCCAATGCTAAAATACCTTTGGTGGATGCCTGTTTGAGAATGTTGATTAAGTTTGTAAGTGATAAAAATTTGGGTTCGATGATAACGACAACTATCAAAATAATACCGAGAATAAAATACAGTGCATAATTCAATAAAAATTCACTTATTTTGCGTTTGTCAAATTTTACTTTTCCTGCGATTGCCTTTTCCACAAATTTTGCCCCCTTGTTATACGAATTTAGCAGACAAGTGCATGATGGTTTCCTGCGCATTGCCGTTATCATCTTTATTTATGTCCAAAATACCTGCTACCCTGCCATTGCTCATGACCAGAATCCGATCACAGATGCCTATAAGCTCCGGCATTTCGGAAGAGACCATTATTACACTTTTTCCTTCATTAGCCAGATTCAAAATGAGTTGGTAAATTTCGAATTTTGCACCGACATCTATACCTCTGGTTGGTTCGTCCAAAAGCAGTATTTTGGGCTTAGTCAAAAGCCAGCGGCCAATGATAACTTTTTGCTGGTTTCCTCCCGACAGATATTTGATATGGGTTTTCTGACTGGGTGTCTTAACATTCATACTGTCTATGACCCATTTGGTATCTGTCCCCATTTTCCGGGATGAAAGAAGGCCCCATTTAACATATGAACGAAAATTAGCAACAGTAGCATTGAAAGTAATGCCCATTTCCGGGAAAAGACCGGTAGCGCGGCGTTCTTCAGTCAGCAACGCAAATCCGTTATTTATTGCAATACGTGAATCCTTATTATGAATTAATTTGCCTTTGACATAAACTTCTCCGGATTCTTTTTTCATGATACCGAAAATGGTCTGAATTAATTCCGTTCTGCGTGATCCAACCAATCCTGAAATTCCCAATACTTCACCTTCACGAAGGTCAAAGCTGGCGTCAATACAGGTGGGCATGTATTTTCCGGTTAGATTTTTTACTTCCATAAGGACTTCGCCCGGCGTATTAGTCTTCGGCGGAAAACGATTATCCAAGTCTCTTCCTACCATCAGCTTCACTATCTCATTCGTGCTTAAGGTACTGGCGTCCCTGGTTGCAATCCATTTCCCGTCTCTCATTATCGTAACTTTATTGGAAATCCGCAGTATTTCATCCATTCTATGTGAAATATAAATAATGCCGACTCCTTTTGCACATAATTGTCTCATTATTCTAAACAGATGTTCCACTTCCTCATCCGCCAGGGACGAAGTCGGCTCATCAAGAACAAGAATTTTGGCATTATAAGAAACCGCTTTGGCGATTTCAGCCATCTGCCTTTGCGAAACTGACAAATTTCCGATTATATCTTTGGGATTAAGCTTAATATCCAAATTCTGAAATATCTTCAAAGTATCGGCGTACATTTTTTTGCTGTCAACCAAACCATTTTTCAAAGGAAATTTACCTAACCACATATTTTCCATAATATTACGACGTAATACCTGGTTCAATTCCTGATGCACCATGGCAACACCATGATCCAGGGCATGTTTGGGATTGGTAAAATTAACTTCTTCACCTTCCATGTGTATAGTGCCGGCGTCTTTATTGTAGACTCCAAACAGGCACTTCATCAACGTACTCTTGCCGGCACCGTTTTCGCCCATCAGAGCATGGATTTCCCCGACCTGCAAATCCAGTCTGGCGTGGTCCAGTGCCTTAACACCAGGAAATTGCTTCTCTATATCAACCATTTCCAACAAATAATTATTTTCTGTCGTACGAATCACCACTTTTCTTTTAACATGAAAGAAGGTGCCTTGCCTGACAATATCATTCAAGGCACCCTCTATCATTTCGTTATTTAATAAAATTTCATAATCGAAATCATTGCTGACTCCAACTACACAGGATTATGAGTGATCTTACTTTGTTACAGGAGAATAAGGAATACGGATGGAGAAACCGTCATCAGCTATTTTGTAAGATGTTCCATCCAACCATGCTTTGCCCTGTGCGCCATTGATTGCCAGCTCGATAATTGCTTTGCCCATAGCATCGCCGTCCTGCTTAACAGTACCCTGAAGTTTGCCGTTTTTAATTGCTTCTACAGCAGCATCAGTAGCATCAACACCAATAACAGGAATAACCTTGTCTCCTGCAACGCCTGTGTTATAACCAACTTCGTTCAAAGCAGCGATAACGCCAAGGCCCATATCGTCGTTGTTGCAGAAAATCGCTTCAATTGCAACATCATATTTTGCCCAGACGGCAGCCATAGCTTCCTGTGCTTTTGCAGTATCCCAGTTGCAGACAAGATCTTCGCCGTTGACTTGCTCTAACTTCAAGCCATCTTTGATTGACTGTGAAACGGAAGATGTTGAACGTGCAATAGCTTCGATATTGTCAGGATCGCCCTTGAACATAAGGTACTGGATTGTTCCGTCGCCGTTTGTATCAATCTTCGGGTCTGCCTTTACAAGCTGTGCAAGGATATCACCCTGCATTTCACCGGCCTGCTCTGCTTTTGTTCCGATGAAGATACTGTTGGCGCCTGTGACTACTGAGGATTCCGAAGGTTCTTTATTATAGAAAAGAACCGGAACGCCGGCTGCTTTTGCAAGATCAACAATAGGCTGACCTGCTGTAACTTCGCAAAGATTAACAACAAGAAGATCGAGACCCTTTTGCAGTAATGTTGAAGCCTGGTCATTCTGGATAGCCTGATCGTCATTGCCGTCAACCATATCAAGGTTAATCTTAATGCCCTTTTCTGCTCCGATTGATTCAGCATACTTCGTAATAGCAGCACGAACAGAAGAACCATAGGTATCAGAATACTTCCATACCAATACACCGACATTCAGTGCTGTTTTGCCGGCGGCTGTTGTATCTGCAGGAGCTTTAGTAGTAGCTGCTGCTGTGGCGGCGGTTGTTGCGACGGCTGCAGTTGTTGCTGCAGCGGTTGTTGTTGATGTTGAGCCACCGCATCCGGTAAGGAGTGTAGCTGCCATAGCTGATACCAATAGTAGTGCAAGAATTTTTTTCATTGTCTTTCCTCCTAAAAATATTTTTTTATGTTGCAACTTTAACGTTAACGAAAATATACTAGAATTGTTGCTATTTGTCAATAGTTCGTTGATATTCTTTTGATCATTTGTTCACATTGACTGAAATTATGTATTTTTGATATTGTCATTTCGTTGAAATTAAACTTGGCTTATATTGTAAAATTTTCTATATCCGGTGAACATCAGGCGTATATTCACCGGAAAAAACTTACAATAAACAAAATTGAAATGACAGGTGTTTCTATGGGATCTACCTTTGCCATTTATCGATTAACCGGCTGAATCATTCCGCAGATTCTGGACTGTTTCACCTTCAACCAGCACAGTTTCAACAATAGCTGTGAAGTATTGGCTTTCGCTTTGTTCCCCCTTTATTCTTTTGAACAGAAACTCTACCGCCATTTTGGACATTCTTTCTTTGTGGGGATCGATTGTACTGAGCTCAAATGGATACGTCAGTCTTGATTGAATGTAATCATACCCGATGATAGAAAAATCCTTGCCGATTGTATACCCCTTTTTCCTCAGGTAGGACCAGGTCGCCCAGGCAATGATATCGCTATATGTAAAAACAGCTGTAAAATTGACTTTCCTGTCCAGCACCCGCTCCAGTATTTCATCAAACCCCTGTGTGATGACCGGCACCTCCCATATGAGTTCTTCTTTTATTTTCATATTTCTTTCAGTGATTGCGCGCCGGTAACCGTCCTGGCGCTCTCGTGCACTGGAAAGATAAGTCGGCCCTGAAAGCATAAGAATATCCTTATGCCCATGATCCAGCAAATATGAAGTAGCCTGATATCCGCCGAATTCATCACTTGAAACGACATAATCCGTCTCAATCTGTTTGTATCGCCGCCCAAGCAGCACAAATGGAACACCGGTCTCTTTCAAATAGAGGATATTTTTCTCGCTTTTCTGAGCAGGACACAGAATAATGCCGTCCACGTTCTTGTTCAGCGAGGCCTGAATAGCCTCGAGTTCGCTGTCATTATCTTCGTTTGTGTTGATTATGAAAGTGGTATAGCCAAGCTGCCGGGCACATACTTCAATTTCCTTCATTGTGATCGCAAAGTAGGGGTTGGATACGTCGCTGATAATGACAGCAATCGTATTTGTATAACCGAGTCGAAGGGAGCTTGCAATCATATTGTTGACATGTCTCATTTCGAGTGCAGTGCTTTTGATTTTTGCACGCGTTTTAACCGAGATATCATCTTTATCCCGTAACGCTCTGGATACTGTGTTAATACTATATCCGGTTGCTTCAGCAATGTCTTTCAGGGTAGCTGTTTGTCTCTTATGGGTGGATTTCATTCTTTGACCCGCCTAACTTCGTATATTTACATTATCTTACCACCGTTATGTATAAAAATCCTCTGCAATTACATTTTGAACAAAAACCCCGACGATCTGTTCGTCAAATTGTGTATTACTGTTTGCCTGTAATTCCTTAATTGCCTCCATAGAACTAAATGGCTCCCTGTAGGCACTGCTGCCCGTCATAGAATCATATACTTCAGCCACGCTCAGGATTTTAGATTGAATGGGGATTTGATCCTTCTTAAGGTTCCGGGGATATCCGTTCCCGTCAACCCTTTCATGATGACACAGTACATATTCAGCAATCTGCGCATATTCACTGACCGATCTCAATATCTGATAACCAATCTCCGGGTGCTTTTTCATCTCCTGCCACTCGTCGGGATCAAGATCTGTCTGCTTGTTCAATATCTCTTCTTTCATACCAATCATTCCGAATCCAAACATATCAAGCAAAAAAATGCCGTATGTTTTCGGACAAAACAGGGCGGATTTCATATCGTGAAATCCGCCCTGACTAGATTGAAAAAAGTATTTTTTGCTTCTACTTACTATCATGGGCTTTTGCAGCGGATCTCTCGACCGGCAGCACACCGGACATTTCACCGATGACATTAATCAATTCCGTATTGGAAGGAACAACGATTTTGGCGTTATTCCGAAGCGAAGTCTCGGTCGTCTGCAGTTTGCGAAGCAGCTGGGCATTACCGATAAAATACTTGTCAGCCGCTTCATTTACAAGCTTAATTGCCTGCGCTTCGCCTTCCGCTTCGAGGATCTTGGCCTGGCGAATGCCCTCCGCCTTCTTGATCTCGGCTCTTTTGATACCGTCAGCTGTAGTTTCTGCTGCGGTAGCAAAGTCAATCGCGGCTACTTTCTCATTCTCCGCCTTGACGACCTTATTCATTGTCTCCTGAACGTCCTTCGGAGGATCTATTTCTTTAAGCTCCGTACGCACAATATCGATACCCCATTTGCTTGTCTCATCCTTGAGGGTCTGATACAAGTCAGTATTAATCTTGCCTCTTTCGCTGTTGGCAGACTTCAAAGTCATCGTACCTATGATATTCCTGAGTGTCGTACGTGCCAGGTTCACAATCTGATAGCGGTAATCATTGACATTGTAGATCGAGTTCTTGACACTCTCCTCATCAAATTTAACGCGGAAATATACCTGCGCATCGACAGTTGCATTCAAATTATCATTTGTAATAATTACCTGCGGCTCGGCATTGAACATCTGCTCGGTAACGTTCACCAGAAAGATTTTTTGTACTTTCGGGAAAACCCAGTGGAAGCCCGGCTGAGCGAATTTGGTATACTTCCCCAACGTTTCAATCAGTCCTCGCGTTGTAGGGCGGACGATTCGAATCCCTGCCAAAAATATAAGAACGACAATTCCGACTCCAATCAAAATATAAGCCCATGTGTCCATATTCCTACTCTCCATTCACCATATTCTATTTTTAATATAGAATTTTCCGAAAAATCACTTCACAAAATATTATATCAATAATCAGAATGAACGGCACATAAAAATAAATGTTATGATAACTCCATCCGGTCCGATAATATAATATCTTTAGTGAGGTAGGCAAATGAGCAGCAAACCCTGGGCTTTCATCGATGAGAACGGAACGTTTAGATGGGAAAATCCTGATGCAATTAATGAACTCTATTTTCCTCTATGTAACGACGCCGGCCTAATGTCTTCCATCACACCTGTTCTCCACGGAGACATCAAACAGAATCAGCATAACTTTCTTCTTCAGCCGGTTTCCATCGAAGACCTGCATAATTCAAAGGCAGCCAGAAATTTCTGGATCTATGAAGACGGCAAAGCTCCCTGGTCCGTATCAGGCAACTCCGCTATTGCCCACTCCAAACGGTTTGACGCACCTTCGACTGTTGAACGCATCGTGGAAGCCGGGCTGCTTTACCATACAGTAATCTATAAGGACCTTGAGCGTCTTCTGACATCGGAAGTAACCAGCTTTGTCCCGGCAAACGAAGACAAAGTTGAAATTATGACTGTAAAAATTACAAACACCGCCTCTTCCCCCATTGAAATTACAGCGACTTGTGCGATTCCGATTTTCGGCCGTTCTGCCGAAAATATCAGGGACCACAGGCACGTTACTTCCCTGGTCAACCGTCCGGAAAAACGCAGGGAAGGCGTGACGATGAAGCCTGTTATTCTTTTTGACGAGACAGGTCATAAATGGAATAAGGTTCTGTATTATGTGTTGGGAAGCGAAAAGGACGGCACCTGTCCATTAGGCTCAATTGCCTCTATGGAGAACTTTATCGGTGCAAAAGGTGATCTGGAATGGCCTCAGGCCGTAATTGAAAATCTTTCCCCGGAATTTTTCAGGAATGAAGTTCTGGAAGGCAGGGAATGTATCGGCGGCCTGCGCTTTGCAGCAAAAACGATTGCACCCGGAGAGTCAGCCTGCTATATAATCCTTATGGGAATAACGACAACTGAAGATGACCTCGAAGCACTTTTTAACAGATACAATACACTTGAAAAAGTACAGAAGACCCTTCTCGAAAACAACGCACACTGGCTTGCCAAAGCTACTAAGGTGATTTTCGAATCCGGGCTTCCGGGATTTTCCAATTGGATGAAATGGATCGAAGTGCAGCCTGTTTTCCGCAAAATATACGGATGCTCATTCCTTCCCTACCATGACTACGGCAAAGGCGGCCGCGGATGGCGGGACTTGTGGCAGGATTGCCTCTCCCTTATCCTATTGGAACCCGAAGAAGTGAAGAACCTTCTCATCAACAATTTCGGAGGGGTCAGAATTGACGGCTCCAATGCAACCATCATTGGTTCAAATCCGGGAGAATTTATCGCAGACAGAAATAATATTCCGCGTGTCTGGATGGACCATGGTTCATGGCCTTATCTTACGACGAAGCTCTATATCGACCAGACAGGCGACCTCGATATTCTTCTTGAAAAACAGACTTACTTCCGGGACGCCCAGACCGGACGTGCTGCCAGAAAGGACGAGGCATGGACACCCCTTTACGGCAATAAACTGAAAACCGCCGGCGGTGCCGTCAATCTGAATTTGTGTAATATGAACTGCATTCTCTCCGAAAGTATTTTTTCTAAGAGGATTGCAGTACCGCACTTCACAGCCGAACAATTGAAAACTGGCCAGGCCGGCATCCGTGAACATTCTGCCCGGTAATTTGGGCTGGAAGCAAAATTGTAAATCTCCCCTGTGATAAGTAAATAATATATTCCCGATAAACATTCGCTGCCACATGGAAATAACCTCTGCTGTGGAACCGCTGAGTCTGGCTATGTAACCTCTGCCATGCACGGATGGATCCGGATTGACACTTGATGCAATAAAGGAGGAATTCTCCAGAATGCTGCGGCCGTACACGGCAGGATCGAAGAACGGCACAAGCAGATGCGGCATTTCTTCGAAAAAGACATCATGCAAACCCGCATCAAACAATCCGAGCAGATACTTGTACTCCATATGCATAAATATGCTTTCACGCTCAAACCAACCCGGAGAAAAAGAGCGGATCCGTCCATGTTCGATGCTTAATGACTCTATGGAAACGGATGTCCTGTACATCTGCAGTTTTGCATCATACAGTCCGCAGGATCGAATCTTCTGATAAAGATTTCTGGCATGCTCTACAGGCAGATGTTTAATCAGTTTTGCCGGTGTCTCAAGAAATGTCGGCAATGCCTTTGCTTCAAACCGGTCAACATTTACCGCCGGCAAGCCGTATGGCGTATACACAGCCTTACCGTTCCTATCGACAGCAGGTTCAAAGCCGACAGCGTTATATGTAAAATACGTGGGAATGATTGATGCATACCGGGCGGCGCGTGAGAGCCCCTGTTCAAGAAGTTTTTCCATATTTTGAAGCTGCAATGCAATTTGTAGGGCAGGTACTGCCTCGATTGCAGAAGACAGTGTAAACCGGGTGTCTGCACGCAAGACTTCCCGCAATGCAGAGGACTTATCCCAAAAGGAATGTGACGATATATTGCCTAAAAGCCTTTCTTCAATGAGATTGTCAAGGGATTCTCCCAATGCAGCAATTTGTCCGGGCAAATCCAGCTTTTTCGGAGCACCGTGCAAATAATTTTGAAGGTTTTTAACAAGGCCAAGTAATTCTGCGGTCTCCGATGTGCTGCTGCCCAGAAGTCCGGGAAGTCCGTTGAACGCATCATTCCAGCCGGGTTTTCCTCCCTCCATCTCAACACCCATTTGCAGAGGATCCAGAGTTGCGCATTTGATAACTGCCAGATGATACATCTTGCCAAAGAGTGATATAAGTGCAATTTCACCCTTTTCATTCTTAAGCCAGCGAGTCTCCCCCTGATCCCTTTTCTTTTCGAGGTCAGTGATGCAGGAGCCGAACTGGCGGACCCTGCCGTTTTGGATGCAGTATTTTTGACTGCGGGGCAGTACAAGGGCAGGACTGTCATAGAAACGGATAACACTTTTTTCAAAAAAAAGACTGTTCTTATTTTCGGGAAATATCTGCAGATAGCTTCTTATCAGGTCGGGCACATACGTCCAGTGATCACTCCAATACCCTTCCTTGAATACAGCCTGCTGCTCCTGACCGCAAATCAGAAGAGTCTCCTCCATAAAATCCGAAAGCGGTATGTCAAGGGTAAGGGCATTATCGGTGATAATCCGGCAAATATCACCAGGTGTCGCACCCTTTTTGAGGGTGTCTGTAAGCCTGCCGTAATTATCCCCGGCTGAAAAAGCACGAATACATATCTTGCGGAAATTTTCTTGGGCTTCTTTGGGAAGACGAAAAAGGGAAGGCCTGAGCTCTAATGGATTGTATCCGTCAATTTGCAGCAAATTGGCAAAGGTAAGGACATCAAAATCATCGATCTCAGGGTGAAACAGAATTTCACTTCTGCGGTTCTGGCATACATCCCGGAAATTGCCGTTACCCTGAGAATAAAAACCTGCCTCGGTTTGAAAGAAATTGTAATCCCTCTCGAGGTCCCCGTGTTTGCGCGAATATAAATGCAGCACTTTCTTGTTGTCTGCATGGGCAAGTACATACGGCCAGCCGCCCCTGAGCAGATTGTCCAGATAACACTGACCGATATATGCGTCAAACATTGGTAAAGCCATATGGGTATCTGCCTCATATGTCAGTGCACGCGTAATCTCCTGGGCTCTCTTTTGCTTCTGACTGATCCATTCTTTGTTTACGAACTGTTCCTTATGCGCCCAGACAAGGCTCTCGTCCGGTGCATAACCGATGAGCGTATGAAATTCTTTCTTCGCTCCAGCCTGAAGTGTAAAGGAGAGCGGTGTGAAAGCACAGGGAATCTTGTTGTCGCAGTACTGGGGCGATTCACTCAAAGCTTTAGATCCCAGCCGGTAAAAAGGGTCAGGTACAATCAGACCGGTATCCTGCCCGAATACCAGACTAGGATCGCAGATTGGTGCTATAACTGCGCCGTCTATAGCAGTACAGTAAAAGTACCCGCCCTTTATCACGGTTACTTCAGCGGAATCCTCCAGGCTTGATCTTGGGCAAAAAACGGAATCCCCTTTTCAAGACCATTTACAGCAGCAAAACTCTTGAACAGATTTGCCATTTCCTTAAACTCGCTGTTGGATATACCATATGGAATAATGCGTGCCATACCATCTAGGACCTCAATCTCCCGGGGATATGCGGCCAGGTTTTCCACGGTAACTATGCGTACCAGCGCACCAAGATTCTCCTCCGGCATTAGAAAGTATGTTATGCAGAATCTTAGCTGGGAATCATTTCTGAATTCCTCGATGGTGATGCTGTTTGTATTCACACGCATCTTGCATGTCACCCCTGCCCCCGGTTGAGAAAATGGTTCGAAGCACTGCCCGCCTGCTTTTACAAATGTGCGAAAACCCTTGCGGGCCGTGTCTTCGTATGCAACAACAGCAGGGCTGAATTCCATGATTGCATGGTCCTTATTCTCAATCCCGAAGCTTGCGATACATTGCCCCCGGTTTACATAGAACGCCCAAAGCGGAATACCCTGGATTCCGCAGACACCCGGAAGAAAACTTGCGAAAGTCGGCAGTGCGCTGAAGTTGTCAAAGACAAATTTTTGATCCGCTAAACGTTTAGGCATTGGCCCACCTCTTACTTCATTTACTATTTCAGATGATCAGGGACAAAGCTGCCGTTGTTTACACCGCGATCACCCGTAGGTCTGGTCAATTTTCAACTTAATCATGCTGCTCTTTTTACGCCAGCAGCACCGGCTCTCCTGTATGGATGATAAAACGTATTTTTTGAGGCTGTCGTGATTGCTTAATATCGGAGCTATCCGGTGTGTTGCCCGGTCCTGTATTTCCTGCGCCCAATCCCTGTAGTCATCCTTCGTCTCAGCCACCGCCTGGTTGTAGAAATTCCTGCCGCGCCCGACGTCTGCGTTCAGAAAGCAGATCATCATTTTGTCCCATGTGCTCCATGGATATACCGCATCATTTTTAACAATCAAATTTCTGGCATAAGTGATTTCGGTAAACGCACGGTAATACAACACCTTCTCTTTGGCAAAAGCTGCAAGTTCAGCCATGTCTGTGTAAAATTTCTCATCGTTGCCTGTATATTCAGCACTGTATGGATCAAAACCGCTGTAATCAAATGTAAGAGGGTCCCTATTATTCCAAAGGTAATGTAAGCCGACACGCAGATGGGCCCCTTTCCCCCAGTCACTTGGCCGGAACTCTATAATGATAAGAAACCAACCGTTATCGTCAATCCATGTCCGGGATTGTCCTTTTTGAAAAACTCCTAATGGAACCAACACTTCTGCGGCCGCCTTTTTAATGATTTTGTCGTGAATATTCATAGTCATACATTATTCTCCTCTTACATTTGCCTGGGATGAGGGAGATATCCATATCTTTCTATTTTATCACGAATGGCATGCAAATCTACCGGAAGAAGCTGATCATCAGAACCCTCTTATTTTTGAATTATCAACCTTTTACAGGCCTTTCCGGACTAAATTGTATATTGTTTACACGATTGCTTATCTTTCCGCTGTAAAATATGGTATAATTGTTATGAATGATATAATGTTTATTGATAAACAACCTGAACAGCAAGCATTTTGCTGTCAAAATACGGAGGATAAATTTCATGCAGGAAGACACTTTAGTAACAACCGAACTCGAAGACAATTTTCTAACCGCTGAGCAGGAACACGATTTACAGATGACTGCAGAAGCAGAACAGCGTGCCGCTGCAAAGACAGTGCGTCCGCTGAAGGTTGTTCCTTACGTTAGAATATTGAACAGCAATGATCCGTCAGACTGTCCTTTTGATCGTTATATGATGAACAAAAGAATGGCCATGCTTGAATACTCAAGGGACAAAAAAGGCGGCGCAGTCATCGCACTGAAAGTACTTCTCCGATCATGTCCCCAGTGCGACCGTCTCTTTATTGATCAGAACCAGCTGCTTGGACTGAAGAAAGCCGGCCTTGACATTACTGGCTTTGACATTATAGGATCAACAGCATTTTCCCGCACGAAGGGTTATGAGAAATGGCATCCCGAAGCCCTCAAAAAAGCCGCCGCTGTTGTAGTCGTTCCTGTCAAAAAGGCAAAGACCCCCCGTAAAGCATCCGTTAAAAAAATAGCTGTTGCTGCGGTAACAGAAGAATAAAGAAGCGTCGGATTGAGAAATCAAGACTGCTTACGCATATTTATTATTGCTGCGAAGCCTGCAAACCGTCCTGATATACCCACCGGTTATCATGAGGACGGCATAATGCAGGCTTCGCTTTTTGTTGTCCAAACCGTTTACCTCAAATATTCCACTGCCGCTCTTTCGATAGGTAATCCCTGCGTATAGCGTTTCATGAATGCATTAAAGCCTTCGACATCTCTCATGTCAGGATCCATACGGGATCCGAGCTGTCCGGCAAATACTTTTTTGCCCAGAAAATTATCCAGTGTCTCTCCCTGCCCTTTATCGGTCATGAAGGCTGCCAGCAGGGCAATACCCCAGGCGCCGCCCTCCCCGGCCGTTTCCATTATGGATATAGGCACATTGGTTGCCGCGGCCATTATTTTTTGTCCGACTTCCTTAGTTTTGAAGAACCCGCCATGTCCTCTGATTTCATCAACCTGAACACTTTCTTTTTCAAAAAGAATATTCAATCCTGTTCTAAGGGCACCCAGAGATGTGAATAAATTGACACGCATAAAGTTATTCAAATTAAAGCTGCTGTTGGGTGAACACACAAACAAGGGGCGTCCTTCTTCAAATCCTGTGATATGTTCACCGGACAGATATCCATATGACAGTAAGCCGCCGCAGTCAGGGTCGCCCTTTAGAGCTGCGCCGAGAAGGGTATCATACAGCTGCCCTTTTGAGACATCCATACCCAATGCCTTTGCTGCCTCGCCGAACAGACCGATCCAGGCATCATAATTCGATGTGCAGTTGTTTGAATGGACCATGGCGACAAGATTTCCATCGGGAGTCGTCACCTGATCGATTTCCGGATAAGCTTTGGACAGGTCTTTCTCGAGTACAACCATGGCAAAAACAGATGTTCCGGCTGATACATTACCGGTCCTGACTGCAATACTGTTCGTTGCAACCATTCCTGTTCCGGCATCGCCTTCAGGCGGGCAAAGCGGAATCCCGGATACCAGATTACCGGAGATATCAAGAAGTTTAGCGCCTTCCAAAGACAACTCCCCTGCTTTTTCCCCTGCAACCAATACATCCGGCAGAATATTCTCAAGCTTCCATGGAAATTTGTATGCGCCGATATGCTGGTCAAACTTCGTAATCATCTCTGCATTGAATCCTTTTGTCTGCAGATCAATGGGGAACATACCGGATGCCTCTCCTACTCCGATGACTTTCCTGCCTGTCAATTTCCAATGAAGATAACCGGACAGGGTTGTCAGGTATTCAATATCCGGCACATGTGACTCCTGACCTAAGATGGATTGATAAAGATGGGCGATGCTCCATCTCTGCGGAATAGGATAATTGAACAATTCCGTTAATTCAGTGGATGCCTGTCCTGTATAATTGTTTCTCCATGTACGGAACGGCGTCAGCAAATCAGCTTTCTTGTCAAAAACCATATAACCATGCATCATGGCACTGATACCAATCGATCTGGTTGACTTTATATCTATTCCATATTTGTCCTTAACGCTGTTAGCCATCGCCTGATAACTGCTTTGCAGGCCTTTCCAGATATCCTCAATACTATACGTCCACATGTTGTTAATGTTGCTGTTTTCCCAATCATAACTTCCCGAGGCCAGTGGCGTGTACTCTTCACCTATAAGGACTGTCTTAATTCGAGTCGATCCCAATTCAATTCCAATTGAAGTATTTCCACTATCAATTGATTTCCGGATATCAGATGATTCACCATTCATATGCATTCTCCTCGCAAAAAGAATTTCGTATTTTCGCTATAATTGTAACGTAAGATTTATAAATCCTCCAGCCTTTTTACTGTCAACCGCCATTCATAACCTTATTTTTTTAATACAATAAGTACAGGTTGTATGCTTTAAAATGAAAGAACCGGCACCCCAGGCAAAGTTGTACGAAAACACTCGCAGGATATTCAATCTATAATTTGAACAATGGATCACTCTATTCAGATTTCATTTAAGCGGTTTGGTATGGGAAATAACCAGCTCAAAAGTATCCGGGTTGAAATCCCAGATTTCCAGATACAGGCTCTTTCTATTATAAAAATACCCGGTATGTGTCTGCGCACTGTAATAACCTGCGTCAGCTTTTGAAAGCAGCTGCAGGATTTCACGGATTGATTTCTCGAGCAAATATTTATTTCCGGCGCTGACCTCCATCACGGGATAGAAACGAATCCTATGCTCCGCAAAGCTTTCGGCAGCTTTATCCGGACTGCGTTCGTCCGTGATTTTTTCAAAAAGAGAAAGATTGGGCTTGAGATCAATATAATTGACCGCTGCAATCTGAAATGCCGGTGATATTATCTTATCCCACAAACCTTGATTGTACACATCAATACTCATCGAAAACCAGTCGGCTGTCATCAAATCAGATTCACAGGTCCCGTCGAACCAATCCTCATTCTCCGACGGAAGATCAAGGGTACTGACAAACACAGCCTTCCTTGTGCCGCCTTTACGGAAGCAGGCCGCTACTTGAGGATCAATGTCACAATGCAGAAATCCTTTCATTTCAACATCGCTCCAGAATGAAGCGTCGCTCTCCTCGAGCCAATACCAGAAATCGAGCGTTTTTCCGCAGAGATCATCAAGAACAATTTCAATTGAATACTCGTTATTCCGGTCGAGCCAAAGCCGCCGTTCGTCCCACAGGACACTAAGCGGTTCTTCATTCCGGTGGCGATGGGTCTCGTAAAGCAACCCGTTATCTGCAGACTTAACAGTAAGATGGAAGCTGGCTGACTTGTCAAGATTAATGCATCCATACGAGTTATAAGCAAAGATCAGATGATGGATCTGGTTTTCGAGTTCCTTCATGTCAGGCGACAGAAAAGCATTCGGCCGGACAGCAATCTGCAAATCACTTGTAAAAAGCTGATCTGCATAATCGTCAAAGCACTGTCGTTCCTCTTCGTTCATTTTGGGAATAAAAGCATTTGAATGTGTCAACATGGTACTCATCTCCCTTCATCTTTAAACTAAAAGCATAGCCTTTAGGCCCTAGGATGTAAGAACAAGTAACCCCCAGTTAAGTCAAGTGAGATAAGGAAAAAATGTTAATAAAGAACCGGTAAGAAAAGGATCGGTATATAGAAAAGTGCTCCATGTCTAATTGTATGAATAGACGAGCCAGAAATAAATTGCCATAAACCAGGTATGTGCAGGTTGCAGATACACTGTCGGATTTGAAAAAATCTTTGAACACTTACATTATAACTCATATTATTCCAGTGATTGAAAAATATGAGTAAATTTTACATTAAAAATCGATAATGGTATTGCTAATCCGTCGCCACTAGGTTTACTGGGGTTTGGCATGACAACATTGCTTCTTAATCTGCGCAATGCTTCAATCATCCCTCTTTCCGCAGTCATTCTGGCTATGGGTTTATGTTTGGGCGGAGCAGCACAGATCGTAAACAACGAGTATGGCAGGAACATCCTTCCGCTGTAGGATCGAGAGACACGATATAAACAAAAAAATGTCGGGATACGCTGTCAAAGCGAATTCCGACACTTCTTTTATCCCTTTATACACGTCCTTTTAACCATTGCAATAAGACCGCTCAATCTGTGCCGCCTTTTACTCCCAGCGAAATATCTTGATGGATACTCCAGTACAAACTATGGAAATAGCTGCCAGTACTATGATTGCCTTGCCAAAAGCACTGAGCGGGTCTCCCATCCAGGTCCCCTGAAGGATTTCTACACAGTAGGTCAGAGGAATAAAACGTGATAGACTGACAATTGCTTTGGGCATCAGCTGAAGCGGCATCGTAGCACCTGATAGAAACAACATAGGAAAATAGATCAAATAGGCAATCGCGCTGGCAGCCCGGTTATTCGGTGCTATGGCTGCAATCAGAAATCCTATGGAAAATATGCACACCATAGACAAAATGTAGGCCACAATAAAGTAAAAAACATTCCCTGAAAAATGAAGATTAAAGACCAGCTTGCCCACAATCATCAAAATAAACGTGCCTAAAATGCAGAGCGCACTGTTTACTACAAAATGAGGAATCATTATGGTTCCCGTACTGATTGGCGTCGCTTTGAATCTTTTGAGGACCTTGTGCTGGCGGTATTCGGCAAGCTGCATAGGTAATCCCATAATACCGGATACGGATAAAATCATTCCGATATAAGCCGGGGTCAGGACATCCACTGCACCATGCCCGTTATAGAACGGAGTCGGATCATTGCCATATATGCCGCCAAAAAGTAAAAGCATCATCGGAGGAAATACAAAAGCGAAAAACATATATACAAAGTTACGTATAGATAACCGGAACTCCGTAACCGACATGGTAAGAAATGCTTTCATATCTCTGCCTCCAGCCTGTATCCGGTCAGTTTAAGGAATACATCCTCAAGCCCCGGTTTTGAACAGGATAAATCTTCAAAATCAATATTTTTCTCTGTAATATAGAGGACCACATCACGCAGCAGATTCTTACCGTTTCCATAAAGATCATAAGCTCCATTATTCTCGGTAATTTTAGTAATACAGGGAATTCCTTCAAGAGCTTCCCTGTCCGTTTTTTTAGATGTAAATGAAATTTTCTGGCTCAGCTGGGCTTGTTCCACAAGTTCCTTTACGGTGCCAATCGCGGCAATTTTGCTTTTTACCATCAGGCAGACACGGTCACACAGATACTCGGCTTCTTCCATGAAATGCGTGGTCATTAAGATGGTTTTACCTTCATCGCGAAGGGACTTGATAAGTTCCCACATGTCAATGCGTGCCTGCGGGTCAAGTCCGGTAGTCAGCTCATCCAAAAATATGATTTGCGGATTGGCGATCAGTGCAGCGACAACGGAAATCTTCTGCCTTTGACCGCCCGAAAGTTTTTTCACATATGCATTTTTCTTGTCCGCTAAATCAAATCGCTCAAGAAGGGCATTATAATCTGCCGGATTTTTATAAAAAGATGAAAACAACTGGCAGAGTTCCTTCACCTTGATGGAATCCGGAAAAGAGGCTTCCTGCAGCTGCACTCCAATATATTCGTATAATTTCCTGCGGTTAGCAGGGTTAATTCCCATCACAGACGCTTCACCGCCGGATGCTTTTTTAAGCCCCTCAAGGCACTCGATTGCAGACGTTTTGCCGGCACCGTTCGGTCCGATAATGCCAAAGATTTCTCCCTTTTTCACTTCAAAGGAAATGCTGTCCACAGCAACTAAATCTTTATATTTTACGGTAAGGTTTGATACGTTTATCACATGAAACCCTCCAATGAATCAATTTGTAATACTATAAAAAAATTTATATTTAACATAGTAGATAATAAACGATACATTAAAAATTATCAACAACAAGCGTTTGTTGTTGATCGCCTGGTGATTCCATCCTTCCATCTGTTATTTTTTCGGTATGTAGACAAATCCTTTTTCAATTTTCTTCTCAAGATCCTGAATGTGATTGTCTATCACTTTTTTGAAGGCATCTTCCGTGACTGTTTCACCGGACATGTTATGATTAGAATAAGTAAAAAAAAATGCGGGTGACTTGGATTACCGGCCTCCGCCATCAGGTGAAAAAATGTGGGAACTCTATAGAAACAATATGAAGATGCTCAAAACCAATTTCCGGGCACTTCTATGGTTCGAAGTTCTGTATAAGATCTTTGCTATTGTATCTCTTTATCCGATTATCCTCTTTCTTTTGGATTTTGCCATTGATAAAGCCGATATAAGTTACCTGACCAACGTTAATCTTCAGGAGTTTCTCAGGAAGCCTCTATCCATCGCGATGATCATTCTCATCACGATTGTGATTGTCATATATTCGCTTTTTGAACTTGTTGTGCTGACGATTTGTTATGAAATGAGCCATAACGGGGAAACGACGGATGCAGTCACTCTGCTTTTCATTGGACTGAAACGAATTTGGAGAATTCTCAGACCGGAAAGTATCTTTCTGTTTTTGCTTGTGCTTGCGGCGTCCGCCTTCTTTAATCTTCCCTTTGCATCAGCTCTCGTTTCTATGACGGACCTTTCGGATTACATGAGTATCTTCTGGGAAAGCAATCACGGATTTTATATTGCTGCCGCTGTTTTTGAAGCAATAATTCTTTATCTGATCAGCTTCCTGCTCTTCAGTATTCATTATCTTATTATTGAAAACAGGAAATTTGCTGACGCACTCAAAGCAAGCAGAAATCTTGTTAAGGGAGAAACGATAAAAAATGCCCTGCGCTTTGCTGTCTGGTTTCTTATGCTTTTTGTTGTGCTGGCTGCCGTATACGGCTTGCTCATACTGACAGCTGCTGCCATCATCAAGTTCGTATGGCCTGCGGATGCACAGATCGCAGCATTTTTGTCCGGTGCCCGGATTATCAATCAGGTCATGACGATTCTTATGTATACAATATTCACACCGCTCGCGTTTTTGATGGTCAGCAGCATCTTTTACGCGCAGAAGGAGCATCGCAATGAGCCGTACAAATCTGTCATACTCCCCAGATCACGCAAAAAAATAAATAAGTGGCTCGCTTTACTTCTGGTAACGGTTCTTGGAGTAAGTATTATTTTGAATTTTAACGATATAAATATGTCGCTGCAGAATAGTGTCCTGAGAAATATAGAAATCGTACGCACACCTGCAATAACCGCACACCGCGGGAGTTCCCTGGAAGCCCCCGAAAACACGCTCTCTGCAATCGAAACGGCGGCTTCTGAATTGGCAGATTATGCAGAAATTGATGTCCGTGCAACAAAAGACGGCGTGGTTGTTCTGCTTCACGATGACAGCCTGAAAAGAACCACAGGCATC
>Ga0209125_1000798_pt1 | contig 35890 bp, 30 predicted proteins | sample BarGraIncub1131A_FD_184503 | JGI IMG/M metagenome (GOLD analysis project Ga0209125, IMG submission 184503) | Arctic peat soil microbial communities from Barrow, Alaska - Barrow Graham LP Incubations 11-31A (SPAdes) (version 2) | ecosystem: Environmental > Terrestrial > Soil > Wetlands > Peat... | reverse complement strand
CAGATGTATAATGACGTAAGCACTGATAAAAGTAATACGAATATTAATCCATTAATTCTTTCTTTCTTTTGTAGCCAAATGTGACCCAATATTATGGGCTTCTTTAAAAATTTAAACTTATCTTCCACTACCCATTGCTCTTTATAATCTCTAAGTATAGCCTCATCTGAAAGCCTATCTATTGGTACATTTGTTACCAATACAAAACATGATTCCTCCCTTAACCATTGTTTATAAATATCCTTATCAACATCTAAAACTTTGACAATGGCAGTGTATTCTATAGTTGTTACTTTTTCTGAGCTCTCAGTTGGCTTTCCTTTTTTTAAGTATTTTTCTATAATAGTCTTTTCTACTTTCATTTCCCATTTAAAAGGCGTTTTTAAAGTAAAGTTTTCCTTTATGAATAGCTCTCCAGCAACTTTTGCTTCATCTTCAGATGCAAATTTAATTTTAGATAGTTTTATACTTGATTTCTCTATCTTGATTTTGTATTTAGGATGATTTCTCTTTGCATTTGCTATTTTTAATTTCTCAAGTGCAGAGGAATAAACTACAATAAGCCTCCATTCACTTATGCCCAGTTGCACATCAAAGGATGAAATCTTATAGTTGGATGCATTTTTCTTATTTTCTGGGTTAGAAACGCAGGTACCTATTTCTTTCCAACCATCTTGTTCCCAAGCTTTATTTATTTGCTCTCTTGTTATTTTAAATCTATCTGATAAACGAATTATTGAGGGCATACCTAGGGAAACAGCTTTATCAAACATAACTGTGTTACTTCCTGCTGCATCATAAATTCCAATAGGTCGTGTATTTATATCCCCTTTAAAGGTTTCACTAAGTTCTTCCATAGCTTCTCTAAACCATACTACATCACTAGTGTTCCCAGCTAAGCTAGCACCTCCTATAGGTAATCCATCTTGCTGTACAAACAAGCCTATATTGGCTTGTTTTAAATCCTTTCGTCCACTTTTAGGGTCACCAAAGGTAATGTCAAATTCCCCTAAAGCTGGTTCAGCGTAAGAGCCTTGTAAACTAATATTTGTTGTGTCAACATGAACTTCTTCAACCTTTACATCGTGAAGCTCAATTGCCCTCATACAGATTACTGAATATAGTTTATGATAATCTAATGCTCCTAATTTCTCTAATGCATCACCTAGCCGATCATCATTAAGATCCTTTGGATTTATCCCTTGACCTAAAAGAATTTCACATTCAAACTGAGAAAAGGTTTCCTCCACATGAACAATAGGAGTTCTGCCCATTAATACATTTATAATCATTGCTTTTATCAAAACCCCGATACTTATCTTCACTCTCGGATCTAATGGCCCAACAAAATTATCTATAAACTCTGGAATTAGAAGTACATCACACATTGAAGAAATTACTGGTTTCATTCCTAATTCACTTACTTCAACATAGTTTGCTGCTACCATTTCTTCATAACTATCATCATCTTCATAATCATCATAATATCTTGACATTGTACTCACCTCAATATAAAATTCTATGTGAGTATATATATTCGACATAACTTTGTAGAATCCTTTTTGGTTTACATTCCCATTTAATGAACACATTGTAAAATGTAATTAATTAAATGGGTTTTTATCTAGTCGGAAGATGAGTTATATTCATGTGTTTCTCTTGAATTTATTTCAAATAAACTAAGAATATCAACAAACTATATTGGAAGAAACTTTAAAAAGGAATACAATTGCAATAGAGCTTGAATTTTCGAATTTAAAACATTTTTGTACATTGTTTAAGAAAAGTACGGGCTTAACCATAAGTGCTTTTAAAGATGCACATAAATAGAGGATGTGACCTAATGAGATTTGTAAAAGAAGATATTATTATATCCCCTCAACTTCAATTTGACATTTTTATTGGGAATGGAGACAATAGTGATCTTTTTATAATGCACTTTCATAATTGTCTGGAAATCAATTATATAATTGATGGTACGAGAACAAATTTTATCGAATATAAGCAATTTGAACTTAGTCAAGGTGACATATATGTAATAAATAATCTAGAGAGACACAAAGCTTTATCAAAGAATGCTTTAAAGATGTTAGTAATAGTTATCAGTCCTTCACTTGTTTTAGGTGGGAATCCCAATGACTATGAGTTTTTGGAACCTTTTTTCCATAGGAATATTAACTTTTCAAATTGTATAAAAAAAGATGAAGATGATTATTTAAAATTCGAAGGAATTATCCTTGAGATCTGGTCAGAATGGGAAATGAAGGAGGTTGGCTTTCGTCTCGTTATAAAATCTTTACTTTTGAAACTCTTTGCAATAATGTTCAGACATTGTAAGTTTAATCAATCCATAGATGACGGGTTCTCGGAATTTCAAAAATCTTATGATAGAATAAAGAGCACCTTGGATTATGTACATGATAATTTCCATAAAGAGCTTTCCCTTGAGTATCTAGCAAAGAAAGCTTGTATGAATAGGACTTATTTTTGCACATTCTTTAAAAAGGTTATGGGAATAGGAGTTACTCAATATTTACAATCTATTAGATTAGAATATTCTATAAGACTTATTAAATCGACTGATCATCAAATTATGTCTATATGTTTTCTATGTGGCTTCAACAGCATATCTAACTTTAATCGTGTTTTTAAGAACTACTTTGGAGTATCCCCAACTGAATATAAAAATCAAGAACCGAATAAATAAGATTAAATTCCAAATTATTGAGGAGATTATGCTTGCTTAGTTTTGTTAGAATTAAGTAAAAATTAAGTAAAGACGGAGGTATTTATAAATGTTTTTAATAGAAAATTGGGGAAAGTCTAAAGAACGGTTAGAAGCACTTTGGGAAAAAGAAATTATAGACAGGTGTTGTATTTCGGTAGAAGTTTCTGAACCTAACTTGGCAGAAATACCCTCCGAGCTTTTCAATAATAAATTAGATTTAGTTAAATATTATACGGATGCTGAATATATTTTAGAGCGTCATCGGAAAAAATTTGAAAACACTTATTACGGTGGAGATGCATTCCCATGTATATTCCCATATTTGGGCACAGGTGGGCATATTGCATATCTAAAAAATGTGAGTATGGAGTTTGCAAAAGATACAATTTGGTTTCATGAAACTATAAAGGACTGGGAAAGTAACCTCCTAGAATATGATCCTGAAAGTCCTACATTTAAAAAACAAATAGAAATTATTAAATACCTGGTAGCTAAAAGTAGCGGTGAGTACTTCGTGTCAATGCCAGATAACTGTGGTAGTGTTGATGGACTTTCTCAGTTGAGGGGTACTGACAATTTAATGATAGATTTTATTGAAGAACCTGAAAAGGTTAAGAAAGCTACATCAATAATTAGCAAAGTTCTTAGTTCTACTTCTGATACTTTATTTAATATTTTAAAAGAAAATAATTTGGGTGGTTCAGTACACTCCTGGATGCAAACTTGGTGCCCAGTAAGACACATGCAGTTGCAATGTGATACTTCAGTTATGGTCTCTCCCAAGATCTTCGAAGAGTTTTATTTACCTGAGCTTGAGGAAGCCACTAAATGGTTAGATAGATCCATTTATCATTTAGATGGTGAAGAACAAATTAGACATTTAGATATGATATTATCTATAAAGAACCTTGATATGATCCAGTGGACACCAGTTGCAGGACAACCCCCTACATTCGATTTCATCCCTGTGCTTCAGAAAATTCAGCGTGCTGGAAAGGGATTAGTGTTAATTCCTAACCCAGAGGAAGTAGAAAAGCTAATGAGTGCGTTATCTCCTAAGGGATTACAGCTTGTTGTTAAAGGTGTTAAAACTAAGGAAGATGCAAGAACCTTAGTTAAAAAGGTAGAGTATTGGTCTCAACCACATAAATAAATCTATATTAGGTCTGCTATTTTTCTAGATACCTTAGAATATTATCATACACACTATCTGGAATAAAAAAATTATTTTCTCCCCCTCCCAGAGTTACTTCAGGTCTATTTTTACCATGAAAATCTGTTCCGCCAGAAGGAATAAGTCCATATTTATCAATAATATAATGGATATATTCCCTATCTCTTCTGCTATAGGAGGGGTAATATTCTTCTATCCCTTGAAGCCCTAAGTCCACTAGATATTTTATGTTTTCTTCAACTTCAGCTGTTGAATATCCCTTTAATCCTATGTTTTTATGATAATGTGCAAGAACTGATATACCCCCTGATTTTCTTATTATATCTAATGTCTCCTCAACCTCCAAGAGTTCACCTTCTCCATAGGGTATAGGATCTAAATATTCTTTCCATACCTTTGGTACAGTAGAACTTATTCTGTTTTCAACAAAATATTTAGGAATAGCTTGCCTATCTAGATATTTACCTACAGCATATTCTCTTAAGCTTTTTATATTAATTAGGATACCTCTCTTTTCTAGTATCTTAAGTAAATTTTCCATACCCTCTTCTCTAGCTTTTTTCATATTGTTATAAGCCTTTAAGAAATACTTATTTTCTGTATCTATTCCAAGCCCTATTATATGAAGTAATCTACCATTTTTGAAGGAGACACTTATTTCAATACCCTTTAAGAAATTCACCTTAAGCTTTAAGGCTTCTTTTTCCGCCTCCAAAATTCCTTCTATACTATCATGGTCTGTTAAGGCAACTGCTTTAATTTGTTTTTCGTTAGCTATTTTTATTATTTCACTTGGACTATCAGTTCCATCAGACACATAAGAATGTACATGTAAATCGATCATTAATCATCCATCCCTTGAGTTACTATAATCTAGGTATATATTCCTTCATTTCTATAGACCTTTTAATTATTTCTCTACCTTCTTTCAAAGACCCAATTTCCCCCAAAGCTTTAAGTTGCATTATTGCATTGCCAAATACAGAAGCTTCTAAAGGCCCAGTAATTACTTCCTTACCAGTTATATCCGCAGTGAGTTGACATAAAAGTTCATCTTGTATCCCTCCACCTACTAGGTTTATTGTTTCTACAGCGATGCCAGTTACTCCCTCAAGGTTTTCAATTACTTTATTAAATTCATTAGTTAAACCATTGTAAACAGAAATTGCAATCTCCCCAAGATTTAATGGGGTACCCTGCCCATTTCTCTTGCAGTAATTCTTTATTTCTTCAATTATATTTAAGGGTGCCATAAAAGCCACATCATTAGGATCAATTATAAAGTTAGTATTTTTTGCTGCTTTTGCTGCCTTTATAATATCAGGAAAGCTAATTTCTTCAACCCTTTCGCACCAAGCTTTTTTAAGTTGTTGTAGTATCCATAATCCATTTATATTTTTTAAGAATCTTATAGTTCCGTAAACTCCACCTTCATTAGTGAAGTTCTGTTTCAGAGAAGCTTCATTTATTGTTGGATTTTTGCGTTCTATTCCAAGTAAGGACCAAGTTCCACAGATTAAATAAACTCCATTTTCACCCTCTAATGGTATTCCAGCAACTGCAGATGCAGTATCGTGGCTCCCCACTGCAATTACGGGTATAGCCGGAGCCTCTAATTCTGCTTGAATTTCTTTACTAAGGGTTCCCCAAACATTACCGGGCATAATTATATCTTGTAGAATCGAACTAGGAAGTCCAAGTTTATCTAAAAGCTTGAAATCCCAATTTTTACTTTTAGCATCTAACATTTGCGTTGTTGATGCATTGGTATACTCATTATATTTATTACCTGTCAAATAGAAATTAAATAAGTCAGGTATAAATAATAAAAACTTTGCTTCTTTTAATAGATTGTTTCTAAATTTCAAATCAGAGTAAAATTGATATAAAGTGTTAAACTCCAAATATTGTATACCTGTAGATTTATATATATCTTCAAAGGGAACGATCTTCTCTATATCTTTTATAATATTATTAGTTCTTGTATCTCTATAATGAATAGGATTAGAAATTAAATTATCATTTTCATCCAGCAATCCATAATCCACTGCCCAAGTATCAATACCTATGCTTGAGATATTATTATATTTTACTTTAGCCTTTTTAATACCAATTTTCAATTCATGAAATAGTCTTAAGAAATCCCAGTATAAATGTCCTCCTATTGATACTGGTTCATTGGGAAATCTATGGATCTCTTCTAATTCAATTTTTTCTCCATCATATTTGCATATTATAGCTCTTCCACTGGATGCTCCAAAATCAAAAGATAAAACAACTTTCATGTATTACAACCCCTTACTACTTTTTATGTAGATTCCTATATTTTACTGGTGTTAAATTAAAATTCTTTTTAAAAAGCTTATAGAAATAGCTCATGTTACCATACCCTACTCTATTCATTATTTCCTCAATAGTAAAGTCAGAATTTTTAAGTAAAGTACAGGTCTCCTTTAACTTAATATTCTGTAAAAGTTCAATAAAATTATCTCCTGTTAAGTTCTTTATAAGTTTACTGAGATAATCTGGATTAAAATGAAAATGCTCCGAGGTTGACTTAAGATCTGCTACTTTATAGTTCTTATATAAATAATTTTTTATTTCTGTAATTATGGCAACATCTAAATCCTTTACCTTAGGATCTCCCATATTATTTTTGTAATCTCTTAAAAACTCGGTAAATAAGAGTAAAATATATGCATTTACAGCAGTAGCAAAGGCCACTTTTTTATCAAAACATTCGCATAATAGCCTTTTCATAATTGTTTGAATATATTCATTGTTACAACTATGAAAAATCAAATACTCACTATTTTCCTTTTTATTATATATAGCTTTAATTATAAATTTTGACATTATATCATTTTCAGAAAGAGAACTCATAAACATACTATTAAAGAAGCTTTCGGTCATTAAAATATTTATAGCAATATCCTGTTCCCCAGCGCTCTCAATAGAATGAGTAGCATTTAAATCTAGTATACAAATTTCCCCTGCTTTTATGTTAACCTGAAGGCCATTAATCCTTTGCTTTATTACCCCACTATATACATATATCAATTCAATATAATCATGCTTATGCTCCTGAAAGCTTATAAATCTCTTGTGTTGGTGAATCGCGAAGCTCTCATCTTCCTTCATCATCTTGCTACTGTTTATTACCCACTGATCCTGATTTTTATTGTTAGAATAAACCCTTTTTATTTCATTTTTAATAAGCCCCTCACCATTATCATTAATAAATTGGTTGAAGAATTTATCTTCATCATTAGGTTGTCTTAAAAATTCATCAAGTTCTATAAAATTCATAATAAACTCTCTACTCTATCCATTGGTATCCTCCGATCCCATCCAAAGATGTTTTTTCATATTGATGAAGCCTTTCTCATTAAAGCTTATACCCTCTTTAATTAAGAGTTCCCTCTGATAGTCTTTGTCCCCAAATACAAAACTAGGGGATAGCTCTCCCTTTATATTTACTACTCTATGACAGGGGAGTTTAAGCCCCTTAGGTGCTGCCTTCATAGCCCAGCCTACAGTCCTAGCTCCTCTACTTTCTCCAAGCAAATTTCCTATTTGACCATAGGTTGCTACTTTGCCCCTTGGTATCTGTGCTACAAGCTTATAAACTCTGGTAAAAAAGTCTTCCATTATAATTTTATTTCTCCTTGGTCCTTAATATATGTTTCTAGTATGTCCTTGTTTTCAAATAAGCTACAGCCACCCTTACTTGTATGCCCTTCCTTACTTTGATTAAAGTTTCTGATCCTTATAAGCAGAGAGGAATTTAATACCTGGTTAAGAGAAGACTTCTTTATATCCATAAATTCAAGTCTTTGGGAGTCTTTTATTACAAGACCAACCGAAGACGCGTCAAAGGGTATATATTCAATAAAGAAAAACAATCTACAGCCCTTAGCTATATATTCCTTAATGTAGGCTTCCTCCAGCACCTTCTCATAATTCTCTGAAGTAACAGTTATTGAAAGGCCATAAAAAATTCCTTTCTTATTTAGCTTACTTAATACTTGGTCAAGAAACTCGAAAACTCCCTCACCTCTTCTTGAATCCGTAAAGGTACTGTCACCTTCTAAACTAATAACAGGTATTAAGTTTCTAGCACTTTTAAAAAGTTCTATCCAAGTATCATCTATTAATAGTCCATTTGTAAACAGTGGAAATATTACCTCTGGATAATTTATACACTCCTTCTTTATGTTTCTTTAACTTATTATAGCACCCCTTACAATTCAGATTACAGCCTTTTGTTATGGAGGCTATCATAAAGGGAGGCACATGGATGCCTTCCTCCTGGAAGGCACTTCTTATACTACCTCTTTCTTTCTGCTTGAAGGCTATACTCAAAATGCTTTTTGCTCCCCTAAAATCCTTAATTGCTATCTTTATAAATAAGTCTAACATATTGCCTATATTTTTATTTAATATACCTGTAAGAGCTTTATCTGATATTTCCTTTTCCATTACCCCTTCACCCATAAATTTTATACACTTATCTGCTAGTATTATATCTAGTATATCACTTAGTTCCTTCCTTTACATATTCTAATAGGAGTAAGTAAGTTTCCTCAGAAATCATTGAACCATTGGAAATATTATAAGCTTTGGTGCTTAATAATATTTCCCTCTGAACTAACGCAGAATCAATTGAAAAATAAAATCTTGAGGGATGCACTCTGAGTATTTCAATCTTCTCCTCATCTATTCCCATCACATAGAGCATATTAGGAGCTCTTTATATAGCAGCTTTCTTTCTCATAATCATCAACAGAGATGCGAGCAATTGTTTTTCCCTCACCTTAGGATTATGTATTGGGCATTTACTTCTATTCCTAGAATTAAATGCAAAGGCACCTAAAACGAATTGTACAGGTATCTGAAAGCTCTGGCAATTAAAAACTCCTTATAACGTTTTGCAAGCTCACCAATTCTTTTCATGCTTTCGTCCTGTCCTGCTACCTCTGCGATATTTTGAAATTCACTGCCACATTCATAGCCTGAGGTAATAAGCTCTGGAAAGATGATCAAATCCGTTTCCTTGTTTTCCCCCATTATTTTTTCGATATAGCCTTCAATTATCTTCATATTTGCTGCAAAATCTAAAAGGATAGGTTCCATTTGTACACAAGATATTTGAATTTCCTCCAATAATGAATTTATTAATATATTATATTTCTTTATTCTGAAAATAGAAATATATATTTATGTTTATATTCATTTTACCTTAAATTTTTAGAATATTCGTATGTAAAGCTATGCATATATGACATATATGCATTTCAATACTGCATTTTTATATTTTAGATGATACTATATATTTATTAAATACAAAATTGCAACTTCGAATATGCAATTTTGTATCAGAAATCCTGCAGGTTTCTAAATAATAACCATTGGGGGAGGGTATATTATGGAAGATACTAGACTAAAGAAAAATCATTTAAGCTATATCGAAACAATAGCTATGTCCGTTGCTATTATGGCACCAACTGCTGCTATGGCACTAAACGTTTCATTGATGGCGAGTGTATCCGGCTATTCGATATCACTTGTTTTTTTAATCGCAATGGTTGTAATTGGCTTTGTTGCTCTATCCTTTATAAAATTTAACCAATATTTTTCAACAGCAGGTTCAGTTTACACCTTTACCACAAAATCCTTAGGGAAAAAAATAGGGTTTTTGTCAGGCTGGCTTTTATTCTTAACATATCTTATGTTCACCGCTGCTTCATCTGCAGAGACAGGGTCCTTTTTAGAATCCTTTTTTCACTTTTCAGGTTTTAAAATACCTTGGCTACCAATATCTATTATTTGTACCATTATAGTATGGGCTTTTTCTTTTATGGATGTTAAGATCAGCACTAGAATTATGCTGGTTTTTGAAGGAATTTCTATAGCACTTATTTTAATATTATCCGCAGTAGTTTTAATCAAGGTTGGAACCACTACTGGATTAAGTACTTTACCATTCCAGACAAATCATAATAGTTTTTCTACTTTAGCTCAAGCAGTTGTATTTGGTTTTATGTCCTTTGCAGGCTTTGAAGGGGCTTCAAGTCTTGGAGAAGAAACTAAAAACCCAAAGAAATACATACCGCTGGCAATAGCTTGCGCTGTTGGCTTAACTGGTCTCTTTTATCTATTAGTTTCTTATGTTTAGGTAATGGGTTTTGGCTTAACTTCTACCGGCATTGGTAATCTAGCAGGTTCTGCTTCGCCACTTGGAGATTTAGCTAAAAATTATATGTCAAATATATTTTCACTTTTAATTATGTTTGGCGCAGCACTTTCTGCCTTCTCTTGTGCCTTAGGTAGTGCCACTGCAGGAGCTAGGATACTTTATTCTATGAGCCATGATGGAATAATTCCTAAAAAATTATCCACTGTCCATCCAAAATATAATTCACCCTATGTTGCTATTAATATAATCATGCTGGGTTGTGTAGTATTTACAGTAGGTTTATTTAAATATTCTGGATCTCAGGTTTTTGGTTATTTAGGTACCATCGCAGTTTTAGCCCTACTCTTAGCATATCTTGCCACTAATGTTGGGGCTATACTGTATTTTACTAAAAGCGAAGTATGGAAGGGTTTTCATTTAGTAATTCCGTCTTTAGCAGTACTGGTTTTAGGCTTTACCTTTTATTCAAATGTATATCCTATTCCAACCTCACCCTTTAATTTATTCCCATATGTAGTTCTTGTATGGATTCTACTGGGACTAATCATCACTTTTACTAAAAAATTTAAAGAACACAATATATCCATAGAATTAGGTAAAGACCTGGAAGAAATTTCTGAGGAAGCATAAAATGTTTATATTATCCTTTGAAAAATTAGGGCTTGTGAGCACTCAAAAAAACATTCATGAAGCTATAAGATTTATAAATGAAGATTTATATAAGGGTGCAAAAATATATCAAGCTATAGAAAATACTTTTTTAATGACTTACTAGATGAAGATAATTTTAAGCTTTCCTTTAATAAGTTCAGACTTCTTAATCCTCCTGGTAGGATAGGTCTTTATAGTGGACTATGTAGCGCAGATTTTTGTCTTAAACCTTATAAGGCATTACTGAATAGCCTACAGTTTAATTATACTGAGCTAAATGATAAAGACATTAGAGAGGGAATCCTTAAATCTTTTCAGCTATTAATAGTTCCGGGAGGCCCTGACGCTGGGGAGTCCTATTACAGTGGCCTTGGGGAAAAAGGTATGGAGGAAATTAGAAGCTTTATAAAAAATGGAGGTAAGTATCTCGGTTCCTGTTCTGGGGCGTATCTTCCACTAAGTGCTTCTAAGGATTCGGAAGAGAATAGAATGTGGCTAAATGTGGTTAAGGCCACTGAGGATTACGGTTTAAATTATCAAAGAACTGGTACAGGCCTAGTTAGGATAAACTTAAGTGAAACTAATCCTATAACCTTTGGTATAGCCTATGGAAAAAATCCTAGGATTGATGTAATATACTGGGATGGACCTATATTTAATGTTGATTCCAGTGATGCGACAAGCACTATGAAGGAGCCCTTGAAGGGTAAGGTTGCTATACTTGGTAACTATGGAAAGATTTAATAAATATATGCTTAATAGACCCACTATTATATATAGCAGTTATTTTAAAGGAAAGCTTATATTATTTTCCTTCCATCCTGAATTTGGATATGCCATAAGTAATTATGAAGAGGATATAAACCATCTTTTTATATTAAATTCTATATATGAATTATTTTCAAGTTAATTAAGGAGGTAGCAAAATGGATAATGTAATATACAAGGACAATGTAATATATAGATTTTCAAAGGATAATGCACCAGTATTAAGTGTTGATTCTGGTGCTATTGTAAAGTTTCATACCTTAGATTGCTTTGGGGAGCAAATTGACACAAAATGTCCCGTCTTAGAAGACCTTGATTGGGAAAGAATTAATCCTGCTACAGGACCTATATATGTTAATGGGGCAGAGATAGGTGATTCCCTTAAGATTACTATTGAGAAAATAGCTGTCGCTTCTACTGCAATTGTATCAACCGGTAGGGGTATGGGCCTTTTTGGTGATCAATTTGAAGAAGTCTATGTGAAAGTTTTAGACATAAAAGATAATATGCTTATATTTAAGGATTTGTCCATACCTATAAAACCAATGATCGGGGTTATTGGAGTTGCTCCCTCCTCTGAGTCTATAAGCTGTGGAGTGCCAGGAACTCATGGTGGAAATATGGATAATAATATGATTACTGAAGGGTCTACCTTGTATCTTCCCGTATTAACAAAGGGTGCTCTCTTCGCTTGCGGTGATGTACATGCTGTTATGGGGGATGGTGAAGTATGTGTAACTGGCGCTGAGGTAAGTTCTGAGGTCACCGTTAAATTAGAGTTAATAAAAAATAAAAGCCTTGCCAATCCAGTCCTTGAAAATGATGACTATATAATAACCATAGCTTCTGATGAAATACTTGATGTGGCAGTTGAAACTTCAGTTGGGGATATGCTAGAGTTACTTTTAAATACTACCAATAAATTTAATAAAGAGGAGCTTGTTATGCTCTTTAGCCTAGTTGGGAATACAGAAATCTGCCAAATTGTTGATCCAAAGAAAACCGCAAGATTTAAATTTCCGAAAGCGGTACTAAAGTAAATCAGTTGCTCTACCGATCTAACAGCTGATTTATTTCAGGGACACACCTCCTGGATACGGGAAACAAATCTCTATCGTTGTAATTTCCTTACCGATAAAGATTTCTTCTTCGCCCTAGAATCAGGAGGTATGTCCCTGTTCTGCTTTGAACGAAAACATCCTATTAATCTATTCATCCTTTTTCTCATAAAATATTGATATCGTCTTTCCGTTCTAGCGCTCCAACAGCTAAATTATATATTCTTTACTAGCCTCATCATCATATCGATTCTGTTAAAGGGGGTTATTAAGTATAGTCCATCTACATGGCCTTTAATTTTATTTATTATATTTAGGGCTATTTCAATTCCTACCTCTTCCCCTTCTTCTTTAGTCATGTTTGTCTTAAAGCTATTAATATAATGCTCTGGTATTGTAACACCAGGAAGTTCATTATTTAAGAACTCTGCATTTTTGTAGCTCACTAGAGGCATTATCCCACCTAATATTCTAATATCCTCCCTACGCTTAAAATTACATAAGAACTCTATTGTCTCTTCCTCGTATATGGGCTGGGTTAAAAAAAATGTAGCTCCTTTTTCTGATTTCTTAAGCATTCTTTCAATTTCTACTCCCTTGTTTACTACATTCAAATTAAGAGCACCACCTATACTAATAGGCTCTTCCTTGAATACCTCTTGATTCATTAAGGTCATAAGCTCCATAAGCTTTATCGAGTTAAGATTAAAAACATTTTTAATTTCCTGTCTATCCTTTAAGGAAACTGGATCTCCTGTAACCGCAAGTATATTTCTTAAGCCCTCTATATGAGCCGCTAATAGACTAGACCTTATTGCATTAATATTTTTATCCCTACAACAAATATGAGGCATAACATCCATCTGGAGTTCTCTTTTTATTTTGGCAGCTATAACTATAGAATCTACTCTAACCTTGGACATTGGGGAATCTGGTATAGTTATAAGATCAATATTATTGTCCTTGCATACCTTGGAGGAACTCATTATTTTGCCTATGGAGGTATCGAAAGGAGGATCTAGTTCAATGGCATAAACGAACTTCTTTTCCTTCAGCTTATTTTGAAAGCTATTAGTCACCTTTTCCTCAACCTTGGAAACTAAAGTTTCTTCCTTAAGATATACCAGATCCTTACTCTTAACATTACCCAGAACTTCACAGAGCCTTTTTATATGGGCAGGAGTGGTACCACAGCAACCTCCTATAATCCTCGGACCTAGGCTTAATATGGCTAGCATTCTGTCTGCAAAATAATTCGGATTATTTACATAAACTGTTCTTTCATTTATTACCTCAGGATAGCCTGCATTAGGAAGGGTAGATATTATATCCGTTGATAAATCTAGCTTCTTTAGGCTTTTAAAAAGATGGGCTGGCCCCGAGCCACAATTAAAGCCATATGCATCTATAGTTCTTATAGCTTTTAAATTCCGTATAAGATTGGTTATGCCTATGCCTTCCCTGGTAAAACCATCCCCAGTTATTGCAAAGGAGGTTAACACAAAGGCTTTCTCCTCTCTAGACTTTATATACTCAGAGATTTTCTTAAGGTAATCTGTACTGCTTAGTGTCTCAAAAATAAAGATATTGCAGCCTTCGCTAATAAACGTATCTACTATAAATCTATATTCATCTAAAATGTCTTCTTCAAAAAGATTAATATTTGAAGTTATAGGACCTATACTGGCCCCAATAAAAACATCACTATTTTTTGCTGCCCTCTTTGCTATCCTATAACCTTCCTTTATCATCTGTTCTGCCTTTTCCCTAGTTATATCCATGTTTAAGGTACTTATTGAAAATGTATTAGTTCTTATGAGCTTAGCTCCAGCACTAATATATTCCTTATGAATTTCTTCTATCAGCTCAGGCCTTTCAATGTTTGCAGTTTCACATAGGGATAAATTATCTCCGGTTATTTCAGCATAATAGGTACCCATAGCCCCATCTGTTATAAGTATATTATTTTCCAAATACTCTTTGATCATTTTTTCCTCCTAAGTTAGAATTAAGGGGCAGCTTAATTATTATCTTTGTTCCAACATCTAATTGGCTTTCTACCTCAATTATGCCCTTATGCTTCATAATAATCCATTTTGCAATGGATAAACCTAAGCCAGTACCACCAGTTTCCTTAGTTCTTGATTTATCTGCCCTATAGAATCTGTCAAAAACATGAGGTAAATCTTCCTTAGATATACCAATCCCGTTATCCGCAACCTTTATAATAACATAATTATTGTCTAAACTTGAGCTTAAGGTAACTTTGCCCTCCTTAGAGCTATATTTTAAACCATTGTCTATAAATATTCTTATTGCTTCCTTCAAATGGCCTCTATCACCATATATGTTTACTAATGCAATATCGCCTTCAACTATTTCATGCGTATTATCAATTAACGAAGTTTCTTTTATTATCTCTAAAATAAGTTTTTGAAGATCAAAATCCCCAAACTCTATTCTTTCAGTATTTTTATCTCCTCTTGCTAAAAATAGCAGTTTTTCCACAAGCTCCTTCATATTTTCAGACTCGGATCGAATGGCATCTATGGATTCCTCTAAAACGGAAGGATCATTTTTACCCCAGCGATGAACCATATTCGCATAACCTTGGATTACAGCTATTGGAGTCCTTAGTTCATGAGACGCATCAGATACAAATTGATTTTGTGATTCATAGGCCTCCTGAAGCCTATCCAGCATATTATTAAAAGTTTGTGCTAATTCCTTTAATTCATCCTGTGATCCACTTATATCAAGACGCTCATCCATAGAATTTGCAGTTATATTTTTAGCGGTCTTAGTCATATTAAATACTGGTAGCATCAATTTTCTACTGCCCATAGAACCCCTGATTACAGTCATAATAATAAATAATATATCTATAACTAATAGGGCTGATGCTAATATTAGAATACTAAAGATTTCCTTGGATAGTTTATCTGTTATTTGGATAGTGATTTTGTTTCCAAACCAACTATCCTTATAGCTTTTTGCTATATATAGCTTATCTGGTTTAGATACTTTATCATTACCGTCCTTATTATTTGTATATATAATAAATTTTTCCTTTAACATATTTACGTTGTCACTGTTACTGCTTGTGTATAGCATAGCCTCCTTATCTGATGCCTCACTGGTACATATAACCTTCCCAGTTGAGTCATATATGCTTACTGACAAGTCATCGAGTTTAGCAAGTTCACTTATTGTAGTCTGGGGCATAGCTGAGCTTTCCTTTATATAACTTAATATAAGAGTATGATCTCTTTCCATAAGACTTATTGCTTCCTTACCTATATATAAAGTGAAGGCTATCAATATTATAAATGAAAATGCAATTAGAAAAGATATAAATCTTGTAGTGTACATAAAAGTAGTTTTAAAGGTTATAGAGAACCTTAACCTTTTAATGAAACTATGATATAAGTCTTCTATAGATTTTTTTATATTATCCTTTTTCATCTTTAATTAAATATCCCACCCCTCTTACGGTATGGATTAATTTTATATTAAACCTATCATCTATTTTGATTCTTAAATATCTAACATAAACATCAACAACATTTGTATCTCCCATGTAGTCATAACCCCAGACTGCTTCTAATAGTTTTTCTCTATTCATAACAATATCTTTGTTTATAAGAAGATATTTAAATAAATCAAATTCTCTTTTAGTAAGCTCTATCTTTTTTCCGTTGTAGGAAACCTCATATTTATCAAGGTCTAGTTCAATTCCTTGAAACTTTATAAGCTTTTGAGTCTCCCTTTGCTTCGTATTCTTCTTTAAAGCTACCCTTATCCTTGCTAAGAGTTCTTCAATAGCAAAGGGCTTTGTTACATAATCATCTGCACCTAAATCAAGTCCCATAACCTTATCCATAACCTCATCCTTTGCTGTGAGCATAATAACAGGCACTTTAAGGGTTTGCCTTAGTCTTCTTAATACCTCCATACCATTTAATCCAGGAAGCATAACATCTAGAAGTATTAAATCAAATTCATTAGATAGGGCTTTTTCAAGCCCTTCCCTTCCATTCGTGGAAAGTTCAACTATATAGCTTTCATATTGAAGCTCCAGTTCTAAAAAGCGTGCTATCTTTATTTCATCCTCAATTATTAGTATCTTAGCAAAAGACATGATTTACCCTCCAAGAAATTCATTAATCCTATTATACTGTAAACCTATCCATTAATGAATAACTTAAGGTGCAATAATATTTATTTGAAGCTGTTTGTAAAAAAATAACCTGCTCAAGCAGGTGTATTTTTAATCTATAATTTTACTTTTCGCATCTGTAACCACCTGGGATATTTTATCCATGGTATGGTTCACCTTTTCATAATCTCCTTTTCCTACAAGCCTTATTTTATGTCCAGTTATAAGGGCTAATATAACAGCTATCACCGTAACATATGGAGCTATTATTGTAATAATCACAACTAGGGTGACAGGTATACTTAGCACTATGTCTTCCTTCTTGCTTATAACAATTTTTGTTTCATTACCTTTTTTTACTATTCCGCATATTTTATCAAATAAACTTTCTCCCTGATTTGACTTAGTCTTGCCTTTTCTTTCAAGATAAATAATTGCCTCCACCATATCTCCGCTGCAGTTTTCTAAAGCTTCCTTAGCTACTTCATAGCTAACATGAGTCCTTTTTACTAATTCATCGATTTGATCTAAATTAACTGACATGTTATTACCTTCTTTCTTTAATTTATATTCTTATTATATAACCCAATAATTAGAGGAAAATTAATGAAAGATTAGAATCCGATTAGAAAAAAGTATTTTATACTAATTTAATGTCCATATCCACATCTGCTTGCAATCTGGATACATCGGTATATCTATGTTTATCTAGCTCTGGAATTAGCCGGGTAAGCGCTTGTGGCACATAAAGGCTCTCAACTTTAGCTGCATAGCACCTCCAATAGTGCGAAGCTTCCATGAGTGCTTCAATTGCAATATTTTTATATACTAACTTACTATCTGAAGTACCTGCCTTATCTGCCAAGCATTTATTTACAGCACCAAGTATTTTCTTTGAATAATATTTGCCAAGTATTGCCAAGGCATTGATATCCTCAAGGGTACTATGAAGTTCCTTATCACTAATTATGAGCATATCTTTTGTAAGTTCAATAACTTGGTCAGACAATTCCTCTAGACTCTGTGAAATTTCTATGGGAGTTGTCCCATTAAGTGTCGTTTTATTTAATATAGCATAGGTATAGTCAGGAATACTCATAATGCCCTCACCACTTTGTGGGGCATTATTGATAAAACTATTAATATTATGGAAGCCCTGTTCACTGGTGCAGGCCTCAGGATACCATTGGAAATCATACTCACAGTTTTCATTATGGAACCTATTCACCAAGGGGATTAGCTGAGAAGCTTTAGACCAGGACTCATATAGGTTTTGCGCCTTCACTTCTGGGAAGCGTTGTCTAAGTATCTTTATTAAATCTCGTTGTGGGAAGTCTGGGTCATATGCCAACCCTCCCCAAAGAAGAAACGAGTACCATCGCTTTTTTATAATCTGTTGCCCAAGGTTCTCCGAATCTTTGCTGATATATTCTCTGCCCCAAGTATATCCGTCAGACCCTATATAAAAACCTTGTAATTTTTCATTTGGTATATTTTTTATATAAGCCCTTACAAACTCTGAATCGCTTCCACCTCTGAACATATAATAATCATCATCCCGCAGAGTTAGCCAAGATTTATGGTCACCGATGTCTTCCATATAAGCCCCTTTGTTTGAATTAATATAATGAGGCTTTATAGAGGAATACATATGTGCTTGTGAATATTTAAAGCTTGTATCTATAGTGCATCTATTATTCAAGAGTGAAAAAGCATTAAAGGCTTTACTGATATTCGCATATTGAATCCTATGAATTAAACGAAAGGTGCGCTTCTCATCACTAGCTAAAGCATCATTGATGCCTTGGCCATAGGTATTATATAGCCACGCTTCATCCACTTCTGCATTCCTGCTCATATTTTCTCCTGCTGTAATACCTATACCCTTTAGTAAAGGATAGGTGTTTATTAAAGCTTCTACACTTTTTCTAAAATAATCCTGTGTAACTGCATCTGTAACTGCATCTGTAAACCCATAGCCAGAATTTTCTGTGCCATAGACAAAAGTATTCCAAGTAAATATATAAATATCTATTTTTCTGTTTTTCGCGTACTCCATAACCTGCTGCCAAAACTTTATTTTCTCGTCAATGGTAATTACTTTTAATGTCTTCAAATTCTTCAAGCAGGTAGGAGTCGACATTTTTCTTCCTTCTCCTCCAGCTGCAAGTGGAGTATTAGTCTTCATAACATCTGCTAGCGCTACCTTTGGATATGAAGAAACTTTTACCATGGAAGGAAACGGATTTAAGTTCCATAGTGAAAGTACATTGAAGTGATTCCTGGCCATTTCATCTAAAAATTCGCACCAAAAATCCATTTCCCATACGTTAGAGATGTTTGCCTGGGCAGAGTCTCCTGAGTCTGAATAACTAGGTGTACGTGCATCCAAAGGAATATTGAATTTTATGCCCCTTTGCTTAATATATGGTATTTTATCACACTCGTTTACTTCATCCATGCCCTGAAGTTTTATTGATAGCCCAAAATCCAATCCCCCAATGAGAGTTCCTTCCTCATCGAATCCAATAACATACCACTGAGTGGATTTTTCACTAATTTTTTTACGTATGGAATATCCCTGGCCCTGAGAGGTGGGAAGTGGCGCAATCCCCTCCTGCTTTAGAAAAGAATTTGCTTCCTTTGTTCCTCTTGTTGTTAAAATGATCATATTTTGAGTATTAACATTTAAAATCTCCCCTAAGTCTACTAGGTTTACAGTATGCCCAATAAATTCCAGAGCGTTTTTTATTTCAGAAGCTGCAAAAGCAATAGAATTATTCTTTTCATCCAATACAATTGATGTGTTTCTCATTTATAACCCCTCATTTAATTATTTTAGTTCTCTAGATGTACTCCATCTTTTAATAGTGTCTTTCTTAAAAGCTTATACGATAGTTCCCTTGTTAAAACATTATTCATAGCGCAAAGTGCTGCAGCTGTTCCTGCCGCCTGCCCTTGCCCCATACAGGAAACAGTATTTCTGGTAGACATATGAGCACTCCAGTCGGAAGTTATCATCATGCCTACTGCGAGCAAGTTATCTATTCCGGCTACTCTTAGTGCTTTGAAAGGTATGCCATAGGATCCTCCATTTTTTATCTGCATTCTTGGTGCACAGTCATGGAAACCGTAGGCCATAATATCATCCTCAAAATGTATTCCTTCAAGCACATCTCCAATTGTTATATCATAATCACAAGTAATACATCTTCCTCGTCTTATGCATAAAGATGGACTGGTCCTTGTAATAAATGCTTTTTCACAGCCTGGAATATATTTTCTGATTAATTCTATTGCTTTCATTTGCCTTCTTCTAAGCTCTAGTTCTGCAAGCGAAACCCCATCCCTATTTGTTGCACTCACAGTCATTTTATAGTTTAACTTTATAAACATAAAATAATCATCATGCAGCGAAGTAGTAACTTCTGACATACCAATTTTATCTGCTTCATCTGCAAGTTCTGGTGAAACTTTTCTAAAGTTACCACTTAACCTAACAATTTTGCCGCTCTCCCCATCTCTTAAACCTTCACAATATTCTGTTATAGCCTCATGCTTTTTAAAGAATTCATAATATTTTTCAATACTTACTCCTCCAACACCTATACTGTTTGCCACAGAATAGTCATTAGGCTCCGTGAATTTTGCTCCTGCATAAGCACTGAGATCACCATACCCTGTACTATCTACAAAGCATTTTGCATAAAAAGCCTCTCTTCCTGATCGGCTCTCTACAATAACTCCCTTAATTTGTGTACCTTCTTTGATCACTTCAGTTAAAAGAGTGTTCACACAAATAAAAACTCCTGCCTCCTTTAACATTTCAAATACAACATATTTGTAGATTTCTGTATCTATTGCAGTACATACTGAATCATACTCATAGTTCTTGCTCATCTCTGCATGTCCACAGGTTCCACCCTTCTCCATCAACCGATCAATGATTTCCTGTGGTATCCCTTTTACAATCTGACGTTTTTCCACTCCTGGGAAGGCCTTCCAGGTGTTATAAAAACTATGGAGTGCAGTACCCCCTTCTGTTATTATCCCACCAGGATAACCTTTTTCCTCAATTAATGCTGTATTTGCACCTTGACGTGCAGCTGCAATCGCTGCGACTACGCCGGCTGTTCCACCACCCACTATTACAACATCAAATTCTCTTATAGGTATTTTTTTTGAAGGTTCTTCATAATAATTCATAAATTCACACTCCTAGCCATATTTTTATTATTTACAGGTAATCGTTGTCAATTTTGCATAGTGAAATTGATTTTTACCTTTGCTTAATTATATCCTTGTTGCCCACTAAATTTCAATACATAATAAACTAAAAATTAGAATTTGATTAGAAAAAAGGTATATGTTAAAATAACATATACCTTTTAAATGTTGGAGGAAACTATGGAACAGAAAATAAATTGTTTAAAATGCAAACATTATTTCATAACCTGGGATACTGTTTTCCCATATGGCTGCAGACTATTTTCCATAAAAAGCCGCTATCTGCCTAAGATAACGGTGCAAGAGTCCACAGGAAGTCCTTGCCAAAACTTTGTGCTTAAAAAATAGCTCATTCTTTTATTTCAATACCCGCAAGCTTCATAAGGTATACTGCATTTCTAGTCTGGGATACCCCACTTTTAAGCTTATAATCAAAGTTTATTTTGTCTTCTATATAATACTCTTCAAAATGATAATTTCTAACCGCTGCCTCGCGCTCGTCCTCCAGCTTTGAAAGCTCAAGGTCGTGAGTTGATACAAGCCCAATGGCGCTTTTCCGACTTAGCTGTTTAATCAGCACTGTGGCACCTTGATGTCTATCCATAGAGTTAGTGCCTTTAAATATCTCATCTAATAAGAAAAACACCTTTTCTCCCTTATCTACTGCTTCAACTATTTTCTTTATTTTTATTATTTCCCCATAGAAGGAAGATATACTGTTTTCCAAATCGTCCTTTACCCGCATACAGCTGTATATGTTAAGGGAGGGACATACAAATCTTCTTGCGCATACGCAACTTCCAGAATAAGCTAATACCAAATTTATACCTAGGGTTCTAAGAAGGGTGCTTTTGCCTGACATATTAGAACCTGTAATTAGAAGGACCTTATCTGGATCTTCTAGATATACATTGTTGCGTATTCCTTTATCCCCAAGTAAGGGGTGACTTATCTCCACTGCTTTAAGGCTTAAGGACCCTTCATTTATTATTGGATAACTCCAATCAGTATTTGCAAAGCTAAGATTTGCAAAGCTAGAAAGCTCCTCAATCTCTCCTATTACCTCCAGATAGCCCTCAACCGTATTACCATACTTAACCTTCCATTTTTCTAGCTCTATCAAAAATTGATAATCTAAAAGAAAAATAATATTCAAAATGGAATAGCCTAAGTTTCTTCTATCAGACATCAAATCCACAAGCTTAGCTAAGCCATTAACCACCTGGGAGCTGCTAGTATTATCTTTATTGTATAGTTTGTTTTTTAGCTCTGTTAATAAAGCCCCCTTAAAGCTGTTTGCTTCAATATGCTTTAACATTCCCTCGTAAGCTTTTATGTCCTTACTATATATTTCTGCCATATTGACCATCCTTACTCTGCTCTCTGCCTTAAGTAAAGTTATTGAGTATTGGATAATCAATAAAAAACTAGCAATATAATAGGGTATAGCTCTGGTAATGGAGGATGCCACTACCATAACTATAGTTATAATAGGCAAAGCTTTAAAAAACAGATTATAGGTTAACTTTAGTTTATTTTTATCTATTTCTTTAACCCACTCTAATAATTCCTTAGGATTTTTTATCTCCTTTTGCATTCCCTTAGCCATAAGCTTTTGCCTGAACTCTACCATTGGTGAAAGTTCCTTTATAGCTTCTTGACGTTTGTTTATCATATCTTTATCAAACAATCTACTTTTTAGGATCTTTCCAAGGCGCACTTTTCCTAGGTAGGTACTACATCTATTTACATATTGGAAGAGAGAATTGTCCCCAAATATATCTAAATCATAGGAATAGTTATGGTCATAATCTATGAAACTCTCCCCTTTTTCTAAAAAGCTCTTCCATTCTCCCTTTAGTGCTTTTATCTCCAAAACATTTATATCAAAGAGGCTACTATAATAATTTTTTTTATCTAATATCCTTTGATGAAGGTATATCAAGTATACAAATACTATAAAAAAAGCAAGGGAAACTGCTGTAAGCATGTAATAAAGCTTAGATATATAAAAGTATAGTGAGCTAGCTATGCCTATTAGAAATACTACAAGTCTAAGAAGACTTATACTATTTGATATCCTGGTCTGTTTTAAGGTTTCTAATTGAAACTTGTGTTTTCTATCAGTGTATAGAGTTGGTATAGTCATATTTAACTCCTTTATTGATTATTTAAGTGGGTTTTATAGAAAGCATTTCTGTATTGGGAGGGTGTTAAATTTTCATACTTTTTAAATAGCTTCATAAAATACTTCTCATCATTAAAACCAAGACTATAAGCTATTTCCTTTACTTTAGCTTCAGAACTTAATAATAGCTCCTTAGCTTTTTTAATCTTCATTCCATTTATATAATTTAGAGTACTTATGCCTAAATTCCTTTTAAACATCCTGGATAAATAATCTTTGTTAAAATCAAATTTCTTGGAGATTGTATCTAGATCTATATTCTTGTCAATGTTTATCCTAATCCATTCTAATATATTAATGAATTTACTTTTACTGACTTCAATATCAGTTTTATCTTGTATAATCTTAGTTATATAAAGCTGACTAACTTCAATTAAAATTACTGTTAGAAGGTAATCAGAGGCTTTTACGGTATAATACTTTGAATGGGTAATATGAAGCAGCTGTTTAAATTCAATTATTAGTCTTTCTACATTATCTGTATGATAAAAGATTGGAATCAAAATTGAATTTTCAAGTCTGCTTAAATATGGATCAGATGAAAGGGGGGAGATCTCAAGGAGAGCTTCCTTTCCTTCAATTAAATTATATTCTCCTTTAAAATTAAAATGAAACCAATAAAATTCTGTTCCCTTTTCAGAAGCAAAATATCCATAATGAATATGGCCAGGAAGCAAAAGTAGTATGTCTCCTGGTTTGATATCATAGGCTTCACCATCTTGTTGAATGTATGCTACGCCTTTTATTCCTATTATTATCTCAAAGCTATCGATTATTCTCCTTCCATGAATCCAATTGTATTCAGAAATAAAATGACCACAAGAAATAAAGGTTAACGCCCTTTCAATATTGCCTTTAAGAAATTGCATGTCAGATTTCACCACCTAATCTACCCTTTTATTGGTTGCTTTAGAAATTACAAAATTATACTATGTTAATATACAGTATATGGCCTACTTTATAAAAATACAATGAGAACACAGGAGGTAATAAAGTATGAAACATAATTATTATTCTTTAGACTTAAAAACTTCTAAAATTACAGATTCCTTTTGGAATAACTACATAGCTTTAGTTAAGGATGTGGTTATTCCCTATCAATGGGAAGCACTAAATGATAGGATTAAGGATGCAGCTCCAAGCTACGCTATTAAAAATTTTAAAATAGCTGCAGGACTTGAAGTAGGCGAATTTGGAGGGATGGTATTCCAAGACAGCGACCTGGCAAAATGGCTGGAGGCAGTTGGTTATAGCCTTCAAACTACCCCAGATAAAACCCTTGAGGCTCTTGCTGATAGTGTAATTGATTTACTTGAAAAAGCCCAGGGCAAGGACGGGTACCTTAATACCTATTTCACTTTAAAATCACCTGATAAAAGATGGACTAATCTTTGGGAATGTCATGAGCTATATTGCGCTGGTCACATGATGGAAGCTTCTGTAGCCTATTATTATGGTACCGGGAAAAGAAAGTTTCTTGATATAATGTGCCGTTTTGCAGATTACATAGATACAATCTTTGGGTCAGAGCCCGAAAAGCTTAAAGGCTATAGTGGTCACCCTGAAATAGAGCTTGCTTTATATAAGCTGTATGGAGCCACTGAAAATGAAAAATATCTTAAATTATCTAAATATTTTATTGATGAGAGAGGCCAAAGCCCTAATTATTTTCAAAAAGAATGGAAAAAGCTTGGTGGGGTAAGCCATTGGGGAAGAACAACTGTGCCCTGCCCTGATGGCTCCTATACTCAAAGTCATATTCCTGTAAGAGAGCAGACGGTAGCAATAGGTCATGCTGTTAGAGGAGTATATCTATATTCTGGCATGGCAGATATAGCAAGGGAAACTAATGACGACACCTTACTCAATGCCTGCAAAACTTTATGGGAAAATATTGTTACAAAACAGATGTATATAACTGGAGGAATAGGTTCTACCAAGGAAGGAGAAGCCTTCACCTTTGATTATGATCTTCCTAACGATACAGTTTATGCTGAAACCTGTGCTTCCATAGGTCTTATATTCTTCGCAAAAAGGATGCTGCTCCTTGAAGCTAAAGGTGAATACGCAGATGTTATAGAAAGGGCCCTTTTCAATACAGTGATGAGTGCTATGTCCCTAGATGGGAAAAAATTCTTCTATGTTAATCCTCTAGAGGTATGGCCGGAAGCTAGCGAAAAGAGTCCGATAAAAACCCACATAAAAATAGAAAGGCAAAAATGGTTTGCTTGTGCCTGCTGTCCCCCTAATATAGCAAGACTCTTCTCCTCCCTAGGTGAATATATATATACCTATAGTGAGGACTCCATATATCTTCATCAATATATCGGTGGGACTGCTGATATCGAAGCTTCCTTTGGCAGAATATCTCTAGCGCTTACAACGAATTATCCTTTTAAGGGAGATTCAACCTTAAGGGTAAAAGCTACTTCAGGTAAATCCTTTAAGCTAGCCTTGAGAATACCTGGATGGTGCAATAACTACTCTATAAATATAAATGGCCAAAGCTATGATAAACAATCCTTAGATAATGGTTATGCCCTCATAGAAAGAAAATGGCTAGAAGGAGATATAATAGGCCTTTCCTTTGATATGACCCCTCAGTTTTTATATGCAAATCCAAAAGTAAGGGCAGATGCTGGTAAAGTAGCTCTTCAAAGAGGCCCCTTAGTGTACTGCTTAGAGGAAGCAGATAACGGAGATAATCTATCAGCACTTTCAGTTATTAGGTCGGAAGGGCTAAGCATAGAGGAAGATAATTCCTTAATTCAAGGAGGCGTTATTATAAAGGCAAAGGGTTTAAGACTTAATGAAACTGACTCAGATAGCAGTTTATATAGTCCGCTTAAGAAAGTGGAAGTCCCTGTTGACTTAAAAGCAATACCCTACTCTTTTTGGGGCAATAGGAAATTAGGAGAAATGCTTGTCTGGATAAGAGAAAAATAATATAATTACATTGGGTGTAGTTAGGCTAAGCCTTTCTACGCCCATATTATGTTTTTAGGAGTTTTTATGGATAAGGTATTGTTTGAAAAAAGACTAAAAGAGCTTAAAGTAAACTGTGAAGAGCAGTGGGCTACACTAAGCTATGAAAATTATGTATTCAAAAATAAAGTTACTTATTTAGAGAAACTTCAAAATAGAAGAAACACAAACAAATTTATATCAACTTTTATTAAAAAAATCAAGAGATTTCCTTCCTTAGAAGAGGATAAGAATAATTGGAGGAAAGAAATAAACATAGACATAGATAACTTTATTAATAGATTTGACCTTTTCACTTTAGAGGACAAAAATCTTTTGCTAAAGGAAGGCTTGCTGGAATGTACTGAAGCCTTTATTGATGAAGCAAAAAAGTTTGATTCATCGATCACCTTTGATAATATAGGTCAGGGCATGAGAAATGTCTGGATTATGAACATAATTCAGCTTCTTCTTGGCATAAAGGTAGCATTGACCCCTTCTGTTTTTGCCTATAGTATGCTATATCCCTATACTGACAACTATTTAGATGATAATAATATCTCCTATTCGGCTAAAGAAAAAATAAATATACGGTTTGGGAAAAAGCTTCAAGGCTATGATATAAGTTTTGAAAATAGCTATGAAGAAAAACTATTTTCTTTAGTAGAGAAAATCGAAGGTGAGTTCCCTAGAGAAAGCTATATAGGGGTTTATGAAAGCCTTTTAGCCATACATAGATCTCAATGGGAGAGTATTAAACTTCAAAATGTGAAAAACGATCCCAACTCTAAGGATATATTGTCCATCAGCATAGAAAAAGGTGGCTCCTCTGTCCTTGCGGATGCTTATCTTGTAAAGGGTTCCTTAACAAGAGAGGAAGAAAACTTCTTTTTTGGTTATGGTTTTTTGCTTCAGCTTTGCGATGATCTCCAGGATGGAAAGTCAGATTATGCTAACGGTCATTTGACCCTTATAACAAGAAACCTAAAAGTTTCCAAGCTTGATGCTATAACCATAAAAATACTAAAACTGATAGAGTTGCTTTTAATCGACACTTCCTTTTTTAAAACTGAGCACAAAGAGACCATAATGGGTTTAATTAGTAAGAACTGCAGAGAGCTAATTAATTTTGCTGTTAGTCATAACAGAAGATATTATAATAAAATATTTTTCAATAAAATTAAAATTAGCTTTTTTTATACTCCAAATTATATGAATTCTGTATTTAATAAGCTTAAAAATAGATTCAAAAGCCTTAAAAAGTCCTATAACGGTGTAGCAACTGATAAAATATTGTTGGCAACTTTTAAGGATGATTAGAAGTTAAATATTGGGGCGATAGTATAAATACATTAGAAATCCCCCTTAAATATTATTTTGTGGAACTTAGAGTACTTCTAAGTTCTTTGTTTTTTTATTAACACTTCTATCTTTTATCTCCCTTAGGTTATAATGTATATATGTTTACATATCATTTGTTAAATTTTATAATTATGATATATCAAATTTAATATTATTACAGATATAAGGAGTGAGGACAATTCCATATTTCGTTAATGCTTATAAACAGAGTGTATTGCTTCTCAAGGAAAGAGTGGAGAATGCAATATATGAAAAAATAGCCGAATTGAATATTAATGGGTGGATCACATCAGAACCAGTACCCTTCTCCTGTAGAACTTCTGGCAGAAATATTCAGCCCAAAATCGGAGAAACCTGGGGGTCGCTTTGGGATTGTGCTTGGTTTAACTTCACTGGAACAGTTCCATCACAAGGAGCTGGAAAAAATATAGTATTATTGATAGACATAAATGGTGAGGCATGCATATTTGATGAAATAGGATGTCCTGCTCAAGGACTAACCAATGTGAGTTCTGAATTTGAACTTTCCCTAGGAAAACCTGGTAAAAGAGTGTTTCATTTTGTTGAAAGCTCTACTGGAGGAGAATCTATTGATATTTGGGCAGATGCAGGCTGTAACGATTTATTTGGAAAATATCAAGATAGCGGTAAGATTGAGGAAGCCCATATTGCAATTCTAAATGTTGAAATGAGAGATCTATATTATGATGTGGAAGTACTTCAAGAACTTATGGAGCAGCTTCCTGAGACCTCTGCCAGACATGAGAGAATCCTATTCTCTTTATACGAGGCCTTTAAAATCATGAAGAACTATAACGAAGAAGAATCTAAAAGAGCACGAGAAATACTTTCTGTAGAATTGAATAAAAAATGTGGAGATGAGTCTCTAAATATAAGTGCTATTGGCCATGCACACATAGATTTAGCTTGGCTTTGGCCATTAAGAGAAACCATAAGGAAAGGCGCAAGAACTTTCTCCACTGTACTGAAAAACATGGAGAGTTATCCTGACTATGTTTTCGGTGCAAGTCAGCCTCAACTTTATGCTTGGATAAAGGATAGTTATCCTTTACTTTATAAAAAAATAAAACAACGTATAGCTGAAGGAAGATGGGAAGCTCAAGGAGGTATGTGGGTAGAAGCAGATACTAACGTAACAGGCGGGGAATCCCTAGTTCGTCAGTTACTTTATGGGAAGAAATTTTTTAAAGAAGAATTTAATAAGGAAATGAAAACCCTATGGCTACCAGATGTTTTCGGTTACAGTGCAGCCTTACCTCAGATATTGAAAAAGTCAGGTATCGACTACTTCATGACCATAAAGCTGTCTTGGAGCGAATATAACAGTTTTCCTCATCATACCTTTATTTGGGAGGGAATAGACGGTAGCAAAGTATTAGCTCACATGCCACCAGAGGGAACCTATAACAGTTCTGCAGCTCCAAGAGCAATTATTAGCTCTGAAAAGAATTTTAAAGATAAAGGAATTTCAGAGGATTGTTTGATGCTCTTTGGTATAGGAGATGGTGGGGGTGGTCCAGGTGAAGAGCATCTCGAACGTCTTAAGCGAGAAAAGAACTTGAATGGTTTAATTCCCGTTAAACAGGAACCTTCTATAGATTTTTTTGAAAGAATACAAAAGAGTTCTCATAAATATAAAACCTGGACAGGTGAGTTGTATTTAGAAAAGCATCAAGGAACTTATACCACCCAGGCTAAGAACAAAAGGTTTAACAGAAAGCTGGAGCTTGCTTTAAGAGAATTAGAATATGCTAGTGTATTGGCTCAAAGGTTAAATAGAATTCCGTATCCTCAGAATGAAATCGAGGTTATATGGAAGGAAGTTTTATTATATCAATTCCATGACATTCTTCCTGGTTCCTCTATAAAAAGAGTATATGATGAATCTCTTGAAAGATATGAACATTTACTAGAACAAACAGTTGAACTAACTGAAACAGCTTATAGGGCTTTGTTAAAAGATGAATGCTACTTTAACGAAGCAGCCTATGATTCTTTATTAAAGGATACTAAAGGTGAAGTGTATGCTATTATTAATTCACTTTCTTGGGATAGACAAGAATGGATTAATATTGAAGATTCTTGGTATAAATCGCTTGTGCCTTCTATGAGTGAAAGCTTTATACTACAAAAGGAGCAAAGCAAAGTAATATTTTCAACAACTGCAGATAACTCCTCCCTTGAAAATGATATATTAAAAGTTAGTTTTAATGAAGATGGAAGTTTGAAATCTGTTTTTGACAAAGAATTTTCCAGGGAAGCGCTTGAAGTTAATTCAAAGGGGAATATCCTCACCGTTTATGAAGAAGCCTTTGGAGACGCTTGGGATTTTTCACCAATATGTTACGATAAACCTCAGGAATGTTTCAAGCTCATACATTCTGAGAGCCATGTATATGGACCTAAAGCTATTTTAAAACAGATTTATGAATATAATAACTCCAAATTAGAGCAGGAAATTGTATTGACAGCTAATAGTAGAAGAATTGATTTCATAACTAAAGTTGATTGGTATGAAAGAGATAAAATGCTACGGACCTCCTTCCCTGTTAATGTATATACCAATGAAGTTACCTGTGATATTCAGTTTGGAAGTGTAAATCGTCCTAATCACGACAACACAAGCTGGGATATGGCAAAATATGAAATATGCGCTAACAAGTGGATTGATATGTCCCAGAGCGATTACGGTGTAGCCTTATTAAATGATTGCAAATATGGACATAGAGCAAAACATAATGTACTTGACTTAAACCTTTTAAGAAGTACTTCAAATCCAGGTGAAAATGCAGATATGGGTAAGCAAGAATTTACCTACTCACTATATCCACACAGTGGTAATTATTCTACCGGTAGGGTTGTTAATATTGCTTATGAACTTAATTCTCCTCTAAGGGTGATTAAATTAAATGGAATTAATATTACTAAACAGTCCAGTGTTCCTTTCCTAAAGCTTAATAACCCTAATGTTATAGTAGAAGCTGTAAAAAAAGCCGAATATAATGATGATATAATTATACGACTATATGAATGTAGCGGAAGCAGTTCTACTATTAAGCTGGAATTTGGCTTTGAGGTAGAAAAACTTCAGCTTAATAACCTAATGGAAGAAGCTGTGGAGAGCGCTGCTTTCAATAAATATACTAATGAATTACAATTTAAGCCTTTTGAAATTCACACCTTAAGGCTAACTACATAAAAAGAAAATAGATTGCACCCATGCCGGGCGCACCACGAAGGCGCTGAATAAAATAATTATTCAGCGCCTTATCAATTTGATGATTTAACAAATGCTTCCAATTAGGCGGAAGTATTCTAAAGAAAATCAGGAATAGTAATTTTAACTTCACAACCCAGCTTGGAAGACTTTACAATACCATCAAGAATAGCCTGGTTGTAAAGAATCTGACTGGAGGGTACAGGTGGTTCGCTGCCATTTTTTATAGCATCAGCAAAAGAACGTAGCTTTTTATAGAAAAGGCCGCCAAAGCTATTTCCTTCTGGACACAACGGAATTTCTATTTCTACTTGTTTGCCCGCAACATCTCTGTATAATTTCATAGGGCCACCAACTGACCCATTCCAGCAATCAGTGGATGGAATCCTGAGAGCACCTTCAGTACCCATGATGATAGTATCACCAGGAGTGTCGATGTGCATTGCCCAAGCGATTCTGAAATCCAGTATGATCCCACCTTCAAGTCGGATAAATGCAGCTGCGAAATCCTCCACATCAAATCTTGCTGCATCTTGTGGGTTATTGTATTTTGGATTAGTTCCAAAATAATTAGATGTATATCCTGAAACAGTGAGCGGCTTTGGATAATTAATTGCATTGAGTACCATGTCAAGTGAATAACAACCAATATCCCCTAAAGCACCAATTCCAGCAGTCTTTTTTTCAATAAAGGTGCTGTTAGGAATACCTCGTCTGCGTCCTCCCCCAGTTTGGATATAATAAACCTTCCCCAGCTCACCTGATTGAACTATTTTTTTTATCATCTTCATATTGTCATCCATACGTGGTTGAAAACCGATGGATAAAAGCTTACCACTCTGTTTTTCAGCTTGGATTATTTCGGTAGCTTCCTCAATTGTGATACACATAGGCTTTTCCAGTAAAACGTTAACGCCCTTTTTCAAAGAATCCACGGTACATTCTTTGTGTGTGCTATTATAAGTGCATACACATACCGCATCCAATTCTTCTGCCTCCAACATAGCTTTATGATCAGGATAACATCTTACATTGGGAAGACCATATTTATTAAAGAATTTTTCAGCTTTTCCAGGAATTAAGTCAGCACCCGCTACGATTTCAACGTCAGGCATAAGCTTTAAGCTTTCAACGTGTGATTCTGAAATCCAGCCAGTTCCGATGATTCCAAATCTTAGTTTATTTTTTGTATCTACTATAGATGTGTTTTCAACTGGTGGTGTGAATTGATTTAATACTGCATCAGACATAAATATTCCTCCTAATTAGCTTTTATCTCAGTGGTTTCTTCTATTTCTATGAGTATCTTCTGATTATAAAGCATTATAACGAAAAAAACAAAGCTTGCTATAAGTGGGAAAATAAAAATAAAGACTTTCATGGATGCTAACACCACAATAGAAATAATACCAATCATTAAAAGAGTATTACGTATTTTTGTAATAAAATAATATAAAGATAGTTTTATAATATCAATTGATTTCATTTTAAAGCGAGATAATATAATTAACATATAAAAGCCTATAATAATAACAAACCCAATAAACCAATAGTAGATCATAACAAGTACATTGGGGAATCCCTGGCTAGCTAAAAATCTTTCAATCACCAATAAGACCATAATTAATAGAATTTCAATTGCCCATAATAATGTTGCTTGCAAAAAATTTACTCTACAGGCTTTTAATAAATCTTTTGTAATATTAATATCTTTATTCCTAACAAGTTTTCCTGCAACACTAAAAAATGCTGTCATAACTGAACCAATGGGAAGGAAACATAAAAAAATAATAACATTGAGCCCTGCTGGCCTTGGATTTGTTCCATTTGCTAAAATTATTATAAGTATAAAAATAGCTGGCAAGTTCAAAAGTATAAAGTAAATATTGCCCAATATGAAATTTATAAAATACTCTGTCATTGTAAAAATAGGTTCTTCGCCAAATTCAATTTTATTTTTAGCCATTTTTCCCCTCCACTATATCCAGTAATATATAACTTCAAATTTCATATCTCTGTACTTTTGTTAATGCTTATTTAGAGAGCTCAATTATAAATCTAAATTTAGCGTCCTCCTCATACCACATTCTGAAATTAGTACCCCAAAGATTGTTGTACAAATTGAAATTAGCTACCTGGGATAGATCTATTTTATTATCATATTTTAAAATTTTTCTCTCTCCCATAGCAACTAGTGGTGCATCTAAGGATTTTATTTTTATTTTCTTTTCAGCTCCCAAGTATTGTATACAAGAGTCTATGGCATGAAGATTTCTACCACCATTTCTAACAACCTGCATGGGTGATATTAATTCTTCCATTTTTTCAACAAACCACATATTGGAATTATCTACTTTAGGATTAATTGAAAACCAAATACACTCTGGAAGCCTCATGGCATCTTTTTTGTTCCAAATTAGATCTAGACCGATTTTATTATTATAAAATCGGTAGACTAATTGAATGCATTTAGGACAACCAAGTTCACTAGACGCATACTTTTCACTTGTAATATTAATAATTACTTCTATGTTATCCCCATTATTTATATATGAGCCATCATGAAAATACATATTATGTTCTCTAGTAACAGTTCTTTCTGCCTCAAAAAGTGGTTTGCCAAAATCTCCATATGCCCAATTATTTTGCTTATAATCTCTTATATAATTATTGAACCAGAAGTCATAACTTTCTCTTCCGATTTCCTCGTATACAAATAGTCCACATCTGTTTTGCTTATCAAAGATCTTTCCTAAGTCTTCATGAGATAAGAAATTTATTGTACCATTTTCATCAAACTCAACCTCATAGTTTAAAAAGTTATATCTTTCATTTATATTTAATTTTATATGTTTATCATCAGTTTTTATAATAATTGGAGTCAATCTTTCTAGTGTGACCTTAGCTTCTTTCTTTAATACCTCAGGGAGGTCCTCAATAGCCTTATATAAATATTCTCTTTGCTCCTCCCAGGATCTTTCAAAACGGCTGTAACTTCGATTATCAGTTCCCCAATTGAAACCCATTTGAGTAGAATCATCAACGATATCAGCTTTTCTTGCCAACTTAAACTCTTCTTTTGAGTAGTTCTTATAATCACCTAAATGACGTTTTATATCCATTCCCCAGGTATGTTCTGGTATAAGTAACAGATTTAAAGAAAAGTCTTCTAATTCATTTTCATAACCTATAAATTTTCCTTCACTAATCCATCTTTTACGTAATCTTGATAATTCTCTAAACTTTGAAATCTTTAATGGATCAGTTGCTGCACCATGAATCCAAGAATCACCAATTTCCTCATAAACCTTTGGGATAGAAGATTTATATTTAAGTAAGGACTCAGTAAAATCATCTAATGTGGATGCTACTATTTCTGCGTTTGGATATTTTAACTTTAAATCATTATATTGTTTAATTACCATTTCAGCTGTTTGAGGACCACAATTATCAGGGGTGTGCGCAAAATATAGAGCTTCGTTCATACCTGGGAGAATACAATCCTCTCCATAACTATAAGAATAACAAACCATAACTTCGGATCCATCAGCGCCTACCCATGTGAAGAAATCTGGAACTTGTGGTACGGCTGACGCTGGATTTACACCTATATGCAAAAATCTAATTCCTGCTTTTGCAAGGAGTGGTACTATTGCTTTTGTATGACCTGGCACATCAGTCATTTTCGCTGCTATAGTTTTTCTGCTAAATCGCTTATCTAGCTTTTCAGATAAAGTAAGACCATATTCAAACAGTTGCTTATCCATTAATTCAGTATGTGTAGTAAAGGGTAGTCCATGCCAATTAATAATACCATCTTCTATAGCTTTAATTAAGTTATTTAACTCATCACCTTTCTTAGTCCTTAAATAGTGGTATATCAGCCAAGAGCCAGTTGTCCATTTAAAACTTAAATCCTTATTATCTTTAAGCTGATATCCTAGTTTGATAGCTGAAGGTATGAATTCGTCCATATACTTTTCCGTTATTGTTTCAGCTAAATCTGTAAAACCAATATCGAGATGTGTTTTAAATATCACATAAACTTTTTTAATATCATTGTCACTGCTTTTAATCATAAACAAATCTCCTTTTGCTTTGTGCTTATTTTGTGTATTTTGACCAACCATACCCAGCTTCTAGAGAATCGTCTTCTGGCATTCCCGGTAATATAAGACCACCATCTATTTTTATGGTAGCTCCTATAATGTATTGGGCTTTATCTGATGCAATAAATTCTATTAAATACCCAATCTCCTGGGTGGTTCCGAGTCTACCAGCTGGGATTTTTTTTGAAAAATTACTTTCTGATAGCTCTTCATTTATATTATTGCCTCTTACTTTAGTTGCACCTGGTGCCACACAGTTTACCCTTATACCATAATGGGACATTTCAAGTGCCATAGATTCTGCTGCACGGTTAAGTGCAGCCTTGAATCCTCCATAAAGGGCATCTTCTGGATATGCCCTTATTCCTCTTGTGGAGGATATAAAAATAATATTACCTTTTACTTCATTTTTAACCATATATCTAGCTGCAACATTGGAACAAAGCAAATAACTTCTAAAATTTAGATTATATAAGAAATCTATTTGTTCTACGTCCAAATTAAGAAGACTATTATGTTTTGTAAGGCCTGCATTACAAACAAGTAAATCTATACCCCCTAGGTCACTGATTGCTTCTTCCGTTACCTTTTGGGGCACTTCAGGCAGCTCCATAGCTGCCTGATAATAGAAGCATCTTCTACCCATTGCTTCTATTTCCTTGGCTAGGGATTTTGCTTCATCAAGTTTACTATTATAAGTAAAAGCTACATCGTAGCCCCCCTTAGCTAAAACTAATGCAATTCCGCGTCCTATACCTCTACTTCCACCTGTTATAAAAGCTTTCTTAATAACTATTTTACACATCTCCTTATGGCGTATTCATTGTACCATCTGGTAATCTTGTTTGAGTCCATTTTGTTATTGTATTTTTAACAGGATATTTAGCTGCTAGCTTTTCATCAATATCTATGCCAAGACCTGGTTTATCATTTGCATAAACATAACCATCCTTTAGAATAGGAGTTCCTGGGAATACCTCTTCAAGAATACCATCAAGCCCACACCATTCTTGTATACCGAAGTTATGAGAAACTAAATCTAAGTGAATATTAGCAGCATGACCT
>Ga0209125_1000797_pt1 | contig 35902 bp, 35 predicted proteins | sample BarGraIncub1131A_FD_184503 | JGI IMG/M metagenome (GOLD analysis project Ga0209125, IMG submission 184503) | Arctic peat soil microbial communities from Barrow, Alaska - Barrow Graham LP Incubations 11-31A (SPAdes) (version 2) | ecosystem: Environmental > Terrestrial > Soil > Wetlands > Peat... | reverse complement strand
CTTCGTATCGTCCTTCATTACGCAGTCGCCTCCGTTGCTCCTGCAGGCATCGCACGCAGAGCAGCCACTCACCTTTAGCTTCGTCACATTAACAGTCTCAACCTCGTGCTGAGTGTTATTAATTATACCGGCCAAAATCACTGACAGAGCGTAACTCGTATTGCCCTTCAGCCGCGGACTTCCGTTTAAAATTAGAATTTTCAAACTTTTTCCTCCGGAATTAATAGGCAGAATAATAGCGCTCTGTTCTTTAAAATAGTCCTGTGATTACGCCGTTTTCATCAACATCAATGTTCTCCGCTGCAGGAACTTTTGGAAGTCCCGGCATTGTCATAATATCGCCCGTAAGCGCAACAATAAAGCCCGCTCCCGCCGAAACCTTAAGGTTTCGCACCGCAACTTTAAAGTCGCGCGGTGCTCCCAGCTTTTTCGGATCGTCCGAAAAACTGTATTGCGTTTTCGCCATGCAGATTGGCAGAGCTCCGAAGCCAAGTTCGGTGAGCTGACAGGCCTGCTTTTTCGCGTTCTCGGTAAGTTCGACTCCGTCGGCGTGATAAATCCTCTTGCAGATGGTTTCAAGCTTTTCCACAATGCTCTTGTTGCAGTCATAGGAATACTTAAAGCTGTTTTCCTTTTCGCAAAGGCGCACCACTTCTTTTGCAAGCTCAACTCCGCCTTCGCCGCCCTTGCCCCAAACCTCGGATAGTGCGACGTTTACGCCCTTTTCGCGGCACTTGTCCGCAATGAGCGCAAGCTCCGCTTCCGTATCCATCGGAAAACGGTTTATTGCGACAACGCAGGGAAGCGAGTAGACTTGCGTGATATTTTCAACGTGCTGAAGAAGATTTGGAAGTCCTTTTTCGAGAGCTTCAAGATTTTCCGTGCACAAATCCGCCTTAGCGGCGCCCCCATGATGCTTAAGCGCGCGGACTGTTGCCACAATAACAACCGCTGCGGGGGTAAGCCCTGCCATGCGGCACTTTATATCAAGGAATTTTTCCGCACCTAAATCCGCGCCGAAGCCTGCCTCCGTAACGGCATAGTCGCCGAGTTTTAGAGCCATTCTGGTTGCGATTACGCTGTTGCAGCCGTGGGCGATATTTGCGAAGGGTCCGCCGTGCACGATAGCCGGTGTATGCTCAAGCGTCTGCACAAGGTTCGGCTTGAGGGCGTCCTTTAGAAGTGCCGCCATAGCGCCCGACGCCTTGAGCTGACCTGCGGTAACGGGCTTGTCGTCATACGTGTAGCCGACAATAATTGAGGAAAGCCGCTTTTTCAAATCGGTAATGTCGCTTGAAAGGCACAGCACCGCCATAACCTCGGAGGCAACGGTGATGTCAAAGCCGTCCTCACGCGGGCAGCCGTTTGCTTTGCCGCCCAGACCGTCAACAATATTTCGAAGCTGGCGGTCGTTCATGTCGACAGCGCGCCGCCATGTGATTTTTTTGGGGTCGATGTCGAGAGCATTGCCCTGCTGAATGTGGTTATCAAGCATTGCGGCAAGAAGATTGTTAGCGGCACCGATTGCGTGAAAATCTCCCGTAAAGTGAAGGTTAATATCCTCCATGGGGATAACCTGTGCATATCCGCCGCCTGCCGCACCGCCTTTTACTCCGAAAACGGGACCAAGCGACGGCTCCCGAAGCGCGACGACGGAGTTTTTACCGATTTTGCGAAGTCCGTCGGCAAGCCCCACCGTTGTGGTTGTCTTGCCCTCTCCCGCAGGTGTCGGCGTGATTGCGGTGACCAGTATCAACTTACCATTCTCTTTTACCGTTTCGTTTAAAAGTGAAAGGTCGATTTTAGCTTTATAGTTTCCGTATTGCTCAATATATTTCTCGTTTATGCCGCAATTTCTTGCGATCTCCGTTATCTTTGAGGGCACTGTTTCCTGAGCAATCTGTATATCGGTTTTGTATTCCATGGCACACTCTCCCTTTCGGTTCCCTGTCATTTTTTCATTCGGCGCATTTGGATATCTGAAAAAGATTCCGCAAACTTGATGATATATAATTTTGGCTCAAAAATCAAGAGCGCAGTAAATCTCTGTTCATAAGCTACCGGAAATCGAGAAATAAAGCGCTTAATCTTGCTATTTTATTCCATGCGGTATAAAATTACAAACATATAATTATAAACGCCGACGGAAATCGCTTTATATATACTTTGGAGGTATCTATGGGAAATAGCATTCAGCCGAAACTCAACAAAAACCAGAATACCTGGATGGCAATCAAATTTGTTCTATTTTCCGCTTCTGCGGGTATAATTCAGTTTGGGTCATTTACTCTTCTCAACGAATTTGCACACCTTGACAGGTACACAAAGCTGGATGAGTTGCTCGGAAACGATTACGGTCTGTCATACTTCATTGCTCTCGTACTGTCCGTATTGTGGAACTTCACGCTAAACCGGAAATTCACCTTCAAGTCCGTTGCAAACGTTCCTGTCGCCATGCTCAAAATACTCGGCTATTATCTTGTATTCACCCCTCTGTCTATTTGGTGGGGTGTCGAGCTTACCATCAGTGGCTGGAATTATTACTTGGTCTTAGGTATTACGATGCTCGCGAACCTCAGCACCGAATACTTGTTTGACCGATATGTTGTTTACAGGAACAACTTATATACTAACGAAGCGGCCCAACGCGAACTAAATGAAACAGCCGTCAGCACCGATTCAGACGATATTACATCCTGATACGGGAGGACTTATATGGACCTAAACAAGACCAACACCAAAAAAATAATTCTGATTCTGCTTGTGGCGATAACCTTCTGCATCGGACTTATTAACATTTCCAGCGTCTGGGCGTTTATTGCGAAATTTATTAGCATCATTACGCCCATCATTATTGGACTTTGCATAGCGTTTTTATTGGACCCCCTCACCACCACAATTGAAAAGCTGATGCTGGGTTCTCTTTCGAAGCGTTTTCCACAAAAAGGCAAGTCAGCCGCGCGTGGACTCAGCATATTCATGACGCTTATAATCGTTGCGGGAGTAATTGCCCTGCTCATTATTCTGGTTATACCTTCGGTTAACAGTGCCTTTACAACAATTTTTAACGACCTGCCCACGCAGATAACCACACTGGTTGGAAAGATTAATGACCTTCTGGCAAAGTCTGATATAGCGTTCAGAATACCGCTTGGCCAGACTTCTGACTGGAAGGAGCTTATAACAACCGCACAGACCCTCCTTAAAAGTGCCTTTGAAAGCGGCACTTTGAGCGACATTGCAAGCACTGCGTTGTCGGTGCTAAGCGCCCTTGCGAGCTTTGTTCTGGGGCTTATCCTTTCTCTTTATGTTCTGATGCAAAAGGAAAAGCTCGGCCGCTTCACTTCACGCCTCATCTGTGCCTACTCAAAAGAAAAAACCTCGGCTCGTATTTTCAAAGTCGCCAATCTGTCAAAGCTTTCTTTCCATCATTTCGTTGCGGGACAGTTGACGGAAGCCGTTATTATAGGAACGCTATGCTTAATCGGTATGCTAATTTTTCACTTCCCCTATCCGACGGCAACCTCTGCGGTCGTCGGTGTCATGGCTCTCGTCCCCGTTTTTGGTTCTTGGATAGGCGCTACTCTCGGTGCTCTGCTATGCCTATCGAGATCGTTTCCAACCGCACTGTTGTTTATCCTCTTCTTTTTCATTCTTCAGCAGCTTGAGAGCAACTTGATTTATCCCAGAGTTGTCGGGAAATCCGTTGGACTTCCAGGCATTCTCGTGTTCATTTCGGTCCTGATGGGTGCAAGTTTGGGCGGAATTCTCGGAATAATTCTGTCGGTTCCGATTTGCTCCATTCTCTTTGTGCTTATCAAAGAGGCGGTTGAAAAACGGCTTAAAAAGAAAAAGACCCTTGATAATTTTGAAGAACCGGGAATCGTTCACCAGAAAGATGACGAAACCTAACGTCAAGCGGACAGCCAACCGGCTGTCCGCTTTTTTATATTCTGTCGGTAATCTAAAAGGTTACCTCACCTGCATAGTTCGTTTCAAACATTCTGCGGACTTTTTCAGCACTTGAGGTCTGTCCCAATGCCCACATAAGCTTTGTTACGGCTGCCTCGGTGGTCATGTCAAGGCTTTGGATGGCGCCCGTGGCAATAACCTTTCTCCCAACTTCATAGAGCGAAAAGTCGCTTTTTTCGTAGAGGCACTGGCTGCAAACAACAACGGGTATTCCGCTGTCCACAAGGCGTTTTATCGGAGTATAAAGGTCGCGGTGAAGATAGTGAATTCCGCCCGCTCCGAAGGTTTCCAGTACCACTCCGCGATAGTTCATTCCTTGAAGGCAGTCGAAAATTTTTGGGTTTGTGCCGGGAATAAGCTTAAGCAGAAAAATCTCGTTGCAGATTTCGCTTTTCAGCTCGCATATTTCGCCTCGCGGCTGAAAGCGCTCAGTGACAAGCCTAATTCCGTCCGCGAAAAACTCGCCTCTATTCTGTGAGTTGACACTTTCAAAGGCATCAAAGCCCATCGTGCGAATCTTTACGGCACGGCAGCCGCGCATTAGCTTGTGGTTAAAGGCTATGGTCACGCCTTTTACGTTGTGGTCAATTGCGGCAAGCGCCGTGGCAAGGTTTGACTGTGCGTCCGAAAGAGGCGAACTTATCGGTATTTGAGAGCCTGTGAAAACAACCGGCTTATCAAGGTTTTGCAGCATAAAGGTAATCATAGACGCCGTGTAGGCCATCGTATCCGTACCGTGGGTGACGACAACGCCGTCATAGTCGGGCAGCGCGTCAAATATATTTTGGGCAATGGTCTTCCATTCCTCAGGCTGAATGTTTGAGCTGTCCAGATTGAGGATGGCTTTATATTTAATGTCATAGTACTTTCCAAACTTGTCAAGTGCGACCATAAGCTCTGCCGGCGCAACCTGCGGAACCATTCCTTCTGCCCCTGCTTGGGATGAGATCGTTCCGCCCGTGGCAAGAATCATGACCTTTTTCATCGTAAAATTCTCCATCTGTTGTGTTGTGCAAATTTTATGCTGTCATAGTTCCGACGATAATTATTTTACCACAATCATGTTTGAAGTTCAACACGCAAGTTCCCTTATGGTCATATCGCAAGAGGCGCAGTTGAATATTTGCAAAAATAGTCGCACTAATTTTTTGTTTCCGTGTTTGTTTTTTCGCTTATCGGAAATAATTACTTCATAAGAAACTGCTCTTGCTTGTTTTTGATATTTACGGAGGCTGAATATGGATTATATGAAACACGGAAAAAGAAGAACCATCGGCGGTGAGGAGTTTACACTCATACGCTGCGACAAGGACGGGAATGTCATCCCAGATGAAGCTCTGCGCAAGCTCAGCATAACAACCCCAACAATAGAGCGCATCGTAAGCGATGTCGCCGTGCGCATATCCGCCGGCGGAGACGGGACGTTTTCCGAGGGTGTAATCACAGACTAAGTGGGAATTTCTAAACATGATTAATTGAACGGCACATTCGGTGCCGCTTCCGCATTTTCGAACGGCAGCGCACAAACCATCCCGTAATAAAGGGGCTTCCGCATGGCAAAAAGCAAAGTGCGCAAACTGACGCAGGACGCGGATAATATCGTCAAAATGGCGCTGTATGTCAGGGGTTTCCACCGACCGTCAGGCCGAGGAGGGCTACTCCATCGAGGTTCAGAAGGAGCAGCTTGTCGCCTTTTCAAAAACGCTGGACGGCGAGGTCAGCTATGAGTTTTACATTGACGACGGCTTTTCCGGAGCAACTCTTGAGCGTCCCGCAATGGCAACGGCTTGTTCTGGACGCAAAAAACAAGGTTATCACCCATGTCTGCGTCTATAAGCTCGACCGCTTAAGCCGCTCTCAAAAGGACACCTTGCACCTCATTGAGGACATTTTTCTTCCGAACAACATTGCTTTCATCTCGATACAGGAGAGTTTCAACACCGCAACGGCTTTCGGCCGAGCGGTGGTCGGAATACTCTCCGTCTTTGCACAGCTCGATCGCGAAAACATCTACGAGCGCACGCGAAGCGGAATGCAGAAACGCGGTGAGGCAGGTTTCTGGCCGGGCGGCGGCGTGCCTTTCGGCAACGATTGCGATTTGGATAAGGGGATTCTGGTTCCAAACAGCAACGCCGATACAGTCAGGCAGATTTACAACCTTTACATCAAGGATAACTCCCTGCGGAACATTGCCAACATTCTTGGTCTGAAATACGAAAAGCTTGCGGCGTAGATTATGCTTCGCAAAACCAATATCGGTATAATCGAATATAACGGCGTTGAGTACCGTGGACTGCATGGGGCGGTTGTGCCGAAGGAGGTCTATGAAAGAGCATTGGCTCTTCACGCACAGCACTCTTCTATGCAGCTAGTTGCCGGGGCAAAGCATCTGCTTACCGGTCTTGTTTACTGCGGGGTTTGCGGCGCAAAACTGCGCTATCAGAAATGGGGAAACGCGGGCTTCAAGTTGGTCTGCTATTCCCAGCAGATATCAAAGCCCTATCTTATTTAAGACCCAGACTGCGATAATGAAACCGTTTGGGCCAAAGACATCGAGCTCGCCGTCATCACCGACCTTATGGAAATGACCGCCGAGGAAATCCGTGCCGAAAACTCCTTTTCGCCCATTTCACTTACCGAAACACTGCAAAAAAAGAAATCCGCACTTGAACAAAAACTCCGTCGGCTTTACGCTTTATATGCCGAGGCCGGTAATCGCATTTTGCTCTCTAGCATAAGCGAGCTGAACGAGGAGATAAAGAAGCTAGGCGAAAAAATTGATGAGGAAGAAAGTCGCGGACTTTGGTCGCGTCGAGCCGAAGTTGCCAAAGAACGGCTTCGCAACATCAAAGAAACGTGGGCTTTCATGGACATACAGGAGCAACGGAATCTTTTATGCTCCGTAATTGATAAAATTACGGTGACACGCTCGTCTGTGCGCATCGATTATAAGTATTAGCCGCAACGGATACCTCAAGGGAGCTTGAAAAGAGTAAGCACCGCGAATTGCGGCGCTTACTCTTTTCAAGCTTAGACGCTCATCCCGATGATAGCGGAAGAGATAAGGCGGTATTTGCGCGATAACAGCTCAATTCGAGTCAGCCGAAGCATGAGGGATACAGCCTACAGAGTTCTTCAGGTAAAAGAAAGGCTTACTGCAGAGCGGCAGAGGGAGCCCGATATTGCGGAAATCGCAAAAATCTTGGACATTTCGCGGCAGGACATATATTTTGCGCTGGATGCGATTTCGGAGCTTATTTCAATATATGAGCCTGTTTTTTCCGACAGCGGCGAGAGCATCTGCGTAATGGATCAAATCGGCGACGAGAAAAACACATATGGCGCGTGGATTGAGCAGATTGCTCTTTCCGCGGCGGTATCGGCTCTGGACAAAAGGGAAAAGCGGATTTTGGCACTGCGTTTTTACGACGGAAAAACGCAGATGGAGGTCACAACCGAGGTCGGTATAAGCCAGGTGCAGGTGTCTCGGCTTGAAAATAATACAATAGAGCAAATTAAAAAAGCATAGACGCAGGCTAAACACGCAGTAAAGAAATTTAGTAATAGGACAAACCGCGCCCTCCATATAATTGATGTGGAGGCGTAAGTTAAATAATTCAAACTTAGCTCTTGCCGCATAGGAAAATTGAAAGGAATGGTCATATTTATGGAATGCCGTATTGAAGATTTCCGCTACAAAGAGGTTGTAAACGTGTGTGACGGGCAGCGGCTCGGCTATGTCTGTGACGTTCTGATCGACATAATGAAGGGCAGCGTTGTGGCAATTCTTGTCCCCGGACGCTGCAAATTTCTTGACCTTTTCTGGCGCGAGGATGACTACATTCTGCCGTGGGATTGCATAAATCGAATTGGCGGCGACATCATTCTGGTCGAAATACCGGGCGAATACCGACGCGGAAAGCGTGAAAAAAGCCCCTGGTTTACATGGCAGTTCGACGAGAAGCGCAAATAGCAAGTCCCGTTTTCTCGCCTATGTTTTTCCGCACTTTTCCAAAATGAAATTCAAAGTGCGCGAAACATCATTACATCCGTAACAATTGGCATTATTGTATTTGACATATTTATACTGAGTTGCCTCACTTTCTTTGGAAACTATCCCGAATTCATACATTATAAATAAAATTTCTTGTATTCGCCACATTTAACCGATATAATACATTCATGAAAATGCAATTTTGAATTCCAAAACTTGCAAATTTTGATTCTTTCAAGCAAAGAGAGGTAACGCACATGGCCGAAAGGCAGTTTAATAAAATCTTGGTTGCAAACCGAGGCGAAATCGCAATTCGCATATTCCGCGCCTGCAACGAATTGGGCTTACACACGGTCGCGATGTATTCCAACGAGGATACTTTCACGCTTTTCCGCACAAAAGCTGACGAGGCTTATCTTATTGGCGAAAACAAAAGCCCTCTCGGCGCATATTTGGATATTCCCGCCATCATCGACCTTGCCAAGCGCAGGGGCGTGGATGCCATCCACCCCGGGTACGGCTTTCTTTCCGAGAACGCCGATTTTGCTCGTGCCTGCGAGGAAGCGGACATTAAATTTATAGGTCCAAGCTCGGAAGTTTTGGGCAAAATGGGCGACAAACTGAGTGCGAAGGCTATCGCTATTAAGTGCAATGTGCCGATAATCCCAGGCTGCACCGTGCCTCTTCGCGACGGCGATGAAGCACTTGAGAAGGCAAAAAGCTACGGCTTCCCCATAATTCTCAAGGCGGCGGCAGGCGGCGGTGGTCGCGGCATGCGTCTTTGCACTACAGCGGAGGAAGTAAAGCCTTCCTTTGAGCTTGTAAAGAGCGAAGCCAAAAAGGCCTTCGGAAACGACGACATTTTCATGGAAAAATACCTTGTTGAGCCAAAGCACATTGAGGTTCAGATTCTTGCGGACGAGCAAGGGCACGTTATGCATCTGGGCGAGCGCGACTGCTCTCTCCAGCGCCGTTACCAGAAGGTGGTCGAGTATGCTCCGGCATTTTCCGTGCCGCAGGCGGTTCGTAACAGGCTTCATTCGGACGCCGTCAAAATCGCCGAGAGTGTCGGATATACCAACGCCGGAACTATAGAGTTCCTTGTTGACAAAGACGGCAATCACTACTTCATCGAAATGAACCCACGCATACAGGTCGAGCACACCGTAACAGAAATGATAACGGGAATCGACCTTGTCCGCGCGCAGATTCTCATAGCAGAGGGCAAACCTCTTTCCACGCCCCTTATCGGGCTTGAAAAGCAGAGCGATGTCGAGTTCAACGGCTACTCCATCCAGTGCCGTGTAACAACCGAAGACCCTGCGAACAACTTTGCTCCCGACTGCGGCAAAATCAACACTTACAGCACGGGCGGCGGTTTCGGCGTCCGTCTTGACGGAGGCTGCGCAGGTGCGGGAGCTGTTATTTCTCCATATTATGATTCCCTGCTCGTCAAGGTGACCTGCTGGGACAAGACCTTTGAGGGTGTATGCCTTCGCTCCCTTCGCGCAATTAACGAAGTTCGCGTCCGCGGTGTTAAAACCAATATTCCCTTTGTAACAAACATTCTGCACCATCCAACTTTCCACGCGGGCAAGTGCCACACGAAATTTATTGACGAAACGCCCTTACTCTTTGATTTGAACATGTCTCGCGACCGTTCAACGCGCGTTCTGAAGTACATTGCCAATCTTCAGATGGAAAATCCAAATATGGATCGTCAGCAATACAACATTCCACGCTTCCCTTCTGTGGATTATCCAAAAGGACCCGGATTAAAGCAGATTCTTGACGCACAAGGTCCCGACGCCGTAAAGCAGTGGGTACTTGACCAGAAGAAGCTCCTTATAACTGACACCACCATGCGCGACGCGCACCAATCCCTTCTGTCAACGCGTGTCCGTACACGTGACATGGCAAAGGGTGCAGACGGCACGGCAGCTATTCTTTCGGACTGCTTTTCGCTTGAAATGTGGGGCGGAGCGACCTTCGATGTCGCCTATCGTTATCTCCATGAGTCGCCCTGGGAGCGTCTTGATATTCTCCGCAAAAAAATCCCCAACATTCCCTTCCAGATGCTGCTCCGCGGAGCAAACGCCGTCGGCTATAAGAACTATCCCGATAACCTTATCCGCGAATTCGTAAAGGAAGCAGCCAAAAGTGGCATCGACATTTTCCGTATATTCGACTCGCTCAACTGGATTCCCGGCATGGAAGTCGCTATGGACGAGGTCATAAATCAAGGTAAAGTCTGCGAGGCAACCATCTGCTATACCGGTGACATTCTCGATTCCACGCGCGACAAGTATACACTTGAATACTATATCAAGATGGCTAAAGAGCTCGAAAAGCGCGGTGCGCACATTATCGCAATCAAGGATATGTCGGGTCTTCTCAAGCCCTATGCTGCAAAAAAGCTCGTAACGGCATTGAAAAACGAGATAGGACTTCCCATCCACCTGCACACCCACGACATCAGCGGCAATCAGGTCGCAACCATTTTAATGGCGGCCGAAGCCGGTGTTGATATCGTTGATACGGCGATTTCCTCCATGTCCTCGCTGACCAGCCAGCCCTCCATGAACGCCGTTGTCGCGGCACTTGAAGGACAGGCGCGCGATACTGGGCTTAAGCTCGACGAGCTCCAGAAGCTCACCGATTACTGGGCCGATGTTCGCTTGCGCTACGCAAAATTCGACGGCGGACTCAAATTCCCCGTCACCGAAATCTACAAATATGAAATACCCGGCGGTCAATACACCAATCTCCAACCGCAGGTTGAATCAATCGGGCTTGGTTCGCGTTTCGTCGAGGTTGAGGAAATGTACGCCTCGGTCAACAAAATGCTTGGTGACATCGTTAAGGTTACGCCCTCTTCCAAAATGGTCGGTGACCTTGCAATATTCATGGTTCAGAACGACCTGACACCCGAAAGCATTGTCTCGCGCGGCGAGGCGCTTACCTTCCCCGATTCCGTTGTCGATTACTTCAGAGGCATGATGGGTCAGCCCGCGTGGGGCTTCCCTGAGGAACTTCAGAAGATCGTCCTAAAGGGTGAAAAGCCCATTACCTGCCGTCCCGGTGAAATTCTGGAGCCCATCAACTTCGAAGATATACAAAAGGAAATGGAACCGTTCATGAACGGCGAGACTGTCAACATGAGAGCTATGCTTTCCTACTGTATGTACCCCAAGGTCTACAAAGAATATCGCAGCCACCATAAGGAATACGGCTACCTCATGAGAATGGGCAGCCATGTGTTCTTCAACGGTATGGCGCTCGGCGAAACCAACAAAATCAACATTGAGGACGGCAAGACGCTCGTTATCAAGTATCTCGGCCTTGGCGACCCGAACAATGACGGAACACGTAACGTTCAGTTCGAACTCAACGGCATGCGCCGCGAGGTTGCCGTTCCCGATAAAAATGCGGTTGCTTCGGTTAAGCAGACAGTTCTGGCAAATCCCGAGGACAAGAGCCAAATAGGCGCATCCATACCCGGCGCCGTAACTAAGGTCGAAGTCAAGCCGGGAGACAAGGTCGTCGAAAACCAGGTCATCGCGGTGGTCGAGGCCATGAAGATGGAAACAAGCGTTGTCGCCCGAATGGACGGAACGGTGGACGAGATCTTCGTGAAGCCCGGGCAGACCGTTGCCGCCGGAGAGCTGCTCGCAACAATCAAGTAGCGTATTCATTAATTTCAGAGAGCCGGAATCCACGGATTCCGGCTCTCTTTGTTTACCCCATCCGTCGCGAAAAAAGCCGCGACCACTTCCTAAAAGGGAACATCTTATTACCGCCTTTGTTAAAAAAGCGCCTTTCTGTGGAAACCGTCACCGTAGGTAACTGATGAGGGTCACTAGTTTTGCTACTTTAAAACACAATATATACGCATAAAAAGCATAACCGCCACAACTCGCCTCAAAAAACGTCAAACTATTGTAAAAAGGCTTGAACTATCAAAGTTATTTTTGAAAAACAACTTGTAAAATCATGTTTTGTTTGTTATAATACCAAGGCATTACGCACGGAGACGGATTGTTTTCTCAGTGGCCGTTTTTGAAGAATTTTCAATGCGGTTGGGACGACAAGTTGAGGGCTCCGGAGGAAAAAACAAAATTTAGGAGGAACACAAATGTCAGTAGTATCAATGAAACAGCTTTTGGAGGCAGGCGTTCACTTCGGTCACCAGACCAGAAGATGGAACCCTAAGATGGCCGAATTCATCTACATGGAACGCAACGGCATCTACATCATCGACCTTCAGAAAACAGTGAAGAAACTTGAAGAGTCCTATAACTTCGTCCGCGACGTCGCTGCAAGAGGCGAAAGCATACTTTTCGTCGGCACCAAGAAACAGGCTCAGGACGCAGTTCGCGAGGAAGCTATGCGCGTTGGACAGTACTATGTCAACGCTCGTTGGCTCGGCGGAATGCTCACAAACTTCAAAACCATGCGCACACGTATCGACCGTCTTGCTCAGCTGCGCAAGATGCAGGATGACGGCACCTTTGATATGCTTCCCAAGAAGGAAGTTATCAAGCTCACAAACGAAATCACAAAGCTCGAGAAATATCTCGGCGGCGTTAAGGACATGAAAAAGCTCCCCGGTGCTCTGTTTGTTGTTGACCCCCGCAAGGAGCACAACGCAATTGCAGAAGCACGTAAGCTCCATATCCCCATTATCGCTATTGTCGATACAAACTGCGACCCCGATGAAATCGACTACGTTATCCCCGGCAACGACGACGCTATCCGCGCCATCCGCCTAATCTCCGCCGCTATGGCAAGCGCAGTTCAGGAAGGCCGTCAGGGACAGGACGCTCCCGTTGAAGTAAAAGCAACGGTTGCCGCTCCCGAAGCTGAAGAAGTTCCCGCAGCGGAATAATTGAGAATTTGCGCAGGAGAGAGCTTTCTTCCTCCTGCGAAGCACTCTTGGCGCACTGTAGTTTTGCGTCGAATATAGGGCAATCGCCCACACAATAAAATAATCACGAGAGGAAGAATAAAATATGGCATTTTCAGCACAGGATGTTAAGAATTTGCGTGAAATGACCGGCGTTGGTATGATGGACTGCAAAAAGGCACTTACCGAAGCCGACGGAGATATAGGCAAGGCCGTTGAGTGGCTCCGAGAAAAGGGTCTGGCCGCCGCACAGAAAAAGGCCGGACGTATCGCCGCAGAGGGCATTGCCTATGCGGACGTATTTGACGGCGTCGGCGTAGTTGTCGAAGTTAACGCTGAGACCGACTTCGTTGGAAAGAACGAGCTTTTTGTTGAGTTCACAAAGAACGTCGCGCTCGTAGTCGCAAAAGAAAACCCCGCAAATTTGGAGGCTCTTCTTGCTTGCAAATATCCCGGCGGCGATCTCACCGTTGAGCAGATTCAGCAGGAGAAAGTTCTCGTTATCGGAGAAAACATCAAGGTTCGTCGTTTTGCACGTTACTCCACCGGTTTCTCCGTCCCCTATGTTCACATGGGCGGACGTATCGGCGTTATCGTCAACATGGACCTTCCCGCAGGACTTGAGGGCAAGGACGCTCTCATTGAGTTGGGCCGTGATTTGGCAATGCAGATTGCCGCTATGAACCCCGCATACCGCGACAAGAGCGATGTTGATCCTTCCGTCATTGAGAAGGAAAAGGAAATTCTGATGGTTCAGGCCAAGGAAGACCCCAAGAACGCATCAAAGCCCGAAGCCATCATCGAAAAGATGATTATGGGCCGCGTAGGCAAGTTCTACGAGGAAAACTGTCTCCTCCAGCAGGCCTTTGTCAAGGGCGACAAAATCTCTGTCGAGCAGCACATCGCAGAGGTCGGGAAAACCGTCGGCGGCAAAATCGCAATCACCGGCTTCACTCGCTTTGAAAAGGGTGAGGGCATTGAAAAGAAGCAGGAAGACTTTGCAGCCGAGATTGCTAGCCTTGTAAAATAACCAACGCATAAATTAAACGCACCGGTTTTCCGGTGCGTTTTTTGTATTTTCAGGATTCTCCTTATGTTATGATACTTATCGCCGAATGCAAGTTTTCACACACGACCTCCTGATGGGCCCCGCCTGCCTCACCGTCTCTTGTCCACTTAACGGGCGTTTCAAAGGTGAATTTGACGCGCTTGCTTTGGAGCATCATAATCTGGTTTCCGGATAAATTACGGGTCAGAATACTTGAAGTAATTCTGTTCATCTCAATAACATTTGTGGGATTTCGCACCAAAATGACCTCGAAAAGCCCGTCGTTGAGTTCAATAGCGGAGCTTTTAAGCTTTACTATCCCGCCCACGAATTTTGTGTTTGAAACGCTGCCGAAAAGAAAATCTCCGTCAATGACCCCATCATCATACTCCACGACAACCGGATAAGCGCTTATCTTCGGAAGCTGCGCCATGCCTTGAAACAAGTAGGCAAGGTGCCCCAAAATTTGTTTGTTCTCGCGTGGGGTCTCATAACTGACCTCGGTGAAAGCTCCGAACGCGGCTATATAAGTGAAGTAGTCGTAGTCATTGAATTTCCCGACATCCAGTTCCATTGTTTCCCCGCGCGCTATCAGCTTTGCCGCCTGCAATGGGTTTTTTGGCAATCCAAGCGATGCCGCAACGTCATTTGCCGTTCCCTGAGGAATATAGCCCAGAGTCGGAGGCGACGCAAGCTGTGCAAGCCCTGCGACTGTTTCGCTGAGTGTTCCGTCTCCTCCGACGCAGACAACACACTCATAAGCCATTGCGTGCTCCAAAACCAGTTGAGTTGCCTCACCCACTCCGCAGGTGTAATAGACTGTGGGGACGAAACCCGCTCTATATAAAACCTCCATAGCAGAACCGATTGACAGCAATCCGCTGCCGTTTCCTGCCGTCGGATTCAATATTAACATAAGCTTTTTGCTCAAGATACTCCCTCCAACTGCTTGTCTTTACTTGTTACAGTATTATTATACTAACGGAATCTTAAAACAAACCTTAGAATTCAATTGTTAGAACTATATTATATCTTTAACGTGCCAAATTGTCAATTTTAAGACTTGTCCGCAGCTTAGGCTTGGCACAAACAAGTCTGTAGGGCGGGCCGCGACACGGCAAATCAAAAAGCGGAAATTCTGCCGTCGCTTTGCCCGTTGTCGGGGCAACTCCCGCCCTGCGCCTGTACAAACATTTTTACAGTTGTTACCGATTTCATTTTGGGTCCAACCTCACCGGCTGAAGTTGACACCCTTCCAGCGCCGCCTTGACCATTTCAGCTAAAAGGCTGAGGTCGGAAAACATCGAGGTCGGTTTTCCCTGCGGATCGTCCTAACGGAAGGGTACGAAATAGATGTTCTTACGGTTTAGCAGTTCGCCTATGTTTTTTGCTTTCGCGCCCAAAGCATCATTTGTTGAAACGGCGATAACCACAGGTTTGCCGTTCCGTAGGTGCGCCTTGTAAGCCATTGTTACCGCGCTGTCGGCAATTCCGCACGCAAGCTTTACAACGCGTATTGCCCGTGCAAGGAGCAACTGCTATGGCGTCAAAAAGCTTCTGCGGCCCGACGGGTTCGGCCCCGCAATGGTGCAGATAATCTCCTTGCCGGTAATTTCGGTAAGCCGCGTTTTGACCGTTTTGGCACAGCCGAAGCGGGTGTCCGTTTCCGCCGCGTTTTCAGACATTACCGCCGTAAGATCGTATTCTTCCATAAGGCTTTCGGCTATGGGCATGGTTTTATCAAACGTACAGTAAGAGCCGCAGATTGCAAGCCCCAGTTTTGTTTTCGGCATAAAAATAGACCCTCCTATTATTCTCGGTGCAGTTTTCAGCTTCCCCCGCGTTTTTCCCTCATAATGTTCATAACTGTCTCCTTGATGATTCTCCCCGCAGTTATCGGGGCGGTTTCCGCCGGAAGTCCCCGTGCCCAAAGCGTATTTAAATCCAGTTCCTTCTCAATACATAATATGATGACAAGTTGAGTCAAATCAAATATAATAGAAAAAACAAATTCCTAAATATTTCATGGAGGCGCGCATGGACAAAATAATCGAAGTTGAAGGGCTGCACAAATCCTACGGAAGTATCAAGGCCGTTAACGGGCTTGATTTCTATGTTGAACGCGGCAAGCTGTTTGCGTTTCTCGGCCCGAACGGAGCCGGGAAATCAACAACCATCGACATTATCTGCACCTTTTTAAGACCTGATAGCGGAAACATCACCGTGGATGGCTTCGCGCTTGGAAAGCAAGACACGGAGATTCGAAAAATTATCGGCGCAGTTTTTCAGGACGGACTATTGGACGAGCTTCTGACCGTTGAGGAAAACCTTAAAATACGCGGCGGCTTTTACGGACTGAAGGGCAAAAAGCTCAAGGAAGCGGTAAGCCATGCAGCTGAGGCAACCGGCATAACGGAGCTTTTGAAGCGCCAATACGGCAAACTTTCCGGAGGTCAGCGCAGACGCTGCGATATTGCCAGAGCACTTATTAACACGCCAAAAATTCTGTTTCTCGATGAGCCGACAACGGGGCTTGACCCGCAGACGCGCAGGTACGTCTGGGACACCATAACGGACATCCGCAAAAAAAACGAAACCACCGTTTTTCTGACAACGCATTACATGGAGGAGGCCGCCTGCGCCGACTATGTTATCGTAATCGACAAAGGCGAGATTTCGGCGCACGGCACGCCCTCGGAGCTGAAAGAGAAATATTCAAACGACAGGCTTGTCATTTCTTCGCACAAAATGACGGAGATTGAGAAAATCCTTGAGGAAAAGAATATATCTTGTACTGTGGTTGCGGATACGGCAACAATTTCCCTGCCTTCCACACTAGACTCGCTGCCGATAATCGACTCTTGCCACGAATATATCGAGAGCTTCGAGGTTGTTAAGGGCACAATGGACGATGCGTTCATCGCCATCACGGGAACGGAGATAAGAGAATGATTAACTTCGGCATCAGAAATCTCAAGGTCTTTTTTAAAGACAAAAGCTCGGTCTTCTTCTCTCTCCTTGCCGTGTTTATAATCATCGGTCTGTATGCGCTGTTTCTCGGCGACGTGTGGACAAGCAGTATGAGCGGCACTCCGGGCATACGCTTTCTTATGGATAGCTGGATTATGGCAGGCGTTCTTGCCGTCACCTCGGTAACCACAACTATGGGCGCATACGGCATTATGGTTCAGGACAAGGAAAAGAAAATTACAAAGGACTTCGCGGCTTCCCCTATCGGCTACCGCAACATTTTAGGCGGCTACATAATCGGTGCGGTTGTCATAGGCATTATCATGAGCGTTATAACGCTCATTCTTGCGGAGCTTTACATCGTCGTTGGCGGCGGTGAACTTATGGGTGCCGTTTCTTTGATAAAGGTTCTGGGTTTAATAGTTCTCTGCACACTGAGTAGTTCATCGATAGTCCTTTTCCTTGTATCGTTTTTTAAGAGCAACAACGCTTTCGCTACAGCCAGCACGATTATCGGAACGCTTATCGGCTTTCTGGCGGGTGTTTATCTTCCGATAGGGCAGCTTCCCGAAAGCGTGCAGTGGATAGTCAAGTGCTTCCCGCCGTCTCACGGCGCAGTTCTTTTCAAACAGGTAATGATGGCCCAGCCTATGGCTGTGAGCTTCAAGGGTGCTCCTACGCAGGTCATAAGCGACTTTGAACGCATGATGGGCATAACTATGAAATTCGGCGACACAACGGTTACCCCGCTGGCAAGTATTCTCATTTTGCTTGTCACCGCGGCGATATTCTACACGCTGGCACTGATAAACATTTCGAGAAAACAAAAATAAGCTCACAATAAGGCAATAAAAATCTCCCGATACGAGTTGTATCGGGAGATTTTTATCTGTTTTATCGCTAGGCTCTTAGTAATCCGTAGAAACCGATTTACGACACGGTGCTGAGGCTAAACGTGACATTACTGTCCGCAGGCTTCAAATCCGCCCACAAGCCGTCAATAACGTATTGATACTGGGAATAGATAAGCTTGCCCCAAAGACTGAGCTTGCTTTTATCGATAGCTACCTGTTCAGCAGGATTTTCGTCACCGTCGTAATGGGCAACATAGGCATCGGCAACTGTATTCGCAATATAATCCGTGTCTTTATCCGAAACATAATAGCCCTTCAGCGTATTATATGCCTCGGTGTAGATGGTCTTTTTCACAAAGGCCTCGGCAGAAGCTGCAAAGTCAGCGCCGTAGCTGTCAATAAGGTGCTCTGTTTTATCCGTAAAGCTGTTATTTGAAATAGTGCAGAACCTCATGGAGCACGGTGCGGTACTCAAAGAGCCGGTTTCCGCATCGTAAATGAAACCCTGTTCACCGTTGTCCTCCAGCGAGATGTCCTGTGCGTGATAATGCCCTGTGAACGCCAGACGGACACCATAAGAGGTAAGTAATTTACCGACATATTTGTAATCGCTGAGGAGGTAATCAGGATGCAGTTTGCTCTGCCCTTTCCAATGCTCAACAATGCCGTGATGCTCGAGGACTATAACGGCCTTGCCTTTTTCATTTGCCTGTTTTAGAACATCCTCAAGCCAGTCGATTTGGTTCTGTGTAAGCTCTCCCGCCCAGATTTCCTCGGTGTTAGGCTGGTTGTTTTCGGATTCGTTTGTATCCAAAGCAACAAGCCAAAGTCCGTCTTCGGGTTCCGCCACGTAGCTGAGCGTTTCAGGGTCACGCATGAGCGCGTCGCCGTATCCGCAGTTTTTATATATTTCCGCAAACTTCTCCGCGGAAACATTCTCCACAGGTTCCGTGCCGTCCCCAACGTATTTAACCGCGAGAGGGTTATTGACGTCGTGGTTACCCGGTACAACGTATACCTTGATGCCGCCGTCTACGAGACGCTGGAGCTGCTCGGCAACGGCTTCATGGTTTATCAGTTCTCCGTCTTTGGTGAGGTCTCCGCTTACAAGCACAAATTTGACATCCGATTCAAGGATTTTGTCAACGGCCAGCTTAGCGAGATCCGCACTTTGCTTCAAGAGCTTACGGTCGGAAGCCAAACATTCTTCAAAGGCCGCGCCGGTAGTTCCAAGCGAAGTGTCATAGTAATGAATGTCGCTCATAACCGCAAAGCTCGTATCTGGATATACCGCCGCACTTTCTGCCGAAATGTCGCCGTAGCTGTATGTATATTTCGGAAGTGTCGAAATGTAGCCCGATATCACCTTGTAAATGACAAAACCCACGATAAGCGCTGCAAGAACAATAAGTACTATGTTTCTAACAATATGTTTCTTTTTTTTGACCGTTTCCATGAAATCCTCCTGTTAATGATGAATATCCGATCGTTTCTTGTCATATTATACATTCTTCTTCCGCTCAGTGCAATGCTGATATTATAATTTTACCAACACAATACACATTGTGTACGAGAAAAATGTGTAAGCTACTCAACCAACTATTTGGATTCTTTGCGTTAAGTAAATGTTAATAAAATGCAAATTTTCGGCGACTCGTCTTTGAAACCTCATCGGAGCTGTTGCCAACAGGATAAAATACCCCTATAATGTATCCTATCAGACAGATAAGATGACTATTACAAATAAAGATACGATGAGGTATTTTAGTTTATGCTGATTTTTAAACCCGTAACACAAAGCGACGGGAGCAAGTTGCGCCGTTATTATGAGGACTGCGATTATGGACTTTGTGAGTATTCGGTGGGCACAAAGCTTTTGTGGCGCACCGTGCTGCACCCTTCCTGGACGGAGGCTTGCGGCTGCCTAATTATACGCAATTATATCGATGGACATTATGTCTTTGACTATCCTGTCCCCGGACCGGATGGAGATGAGGATGCTGCCCTGTCCGCCATTGAGCTCGATTGTATAGAGCAGGGAATACCGCTTGTTATCTCCGTGGTTCCGGAGACAGAAGTTCCCGTTTTGCTTTCGCGCTATCCCTACGCTCGAGTGAGCAACATCCGCACTTGGCGGGACTACATTTATAATGCTGAAGACCTACAGAATTTTACCGGGTCCAAATACTCCGGTCAGCGCAACCATATCAACAAGTTTCGCAAGACCTACCCAAATGTCGAATTTCGTCCTTTGACAGGGGATGACCTTCAGGTAATCGAGGCTTTCTTGTCCGACTTCGGGCAGGAATTTACGAAAACCGACTTTAGCGCCACAAGAGAACTGGAACTTACGAAAAAGATGCTGCAACTAGTGAAAAAGCCTTGGTTTATGGCCGGCGGCATTTTTGACGGGAATAAGCTGATTGCCTTGTCACTCGCGGAAAAGTGCGGACAGACGCTGGTTATCCATCTCGAAAAAGCACTCTACTCCTATGAGGGAGTCTATCCCACGCTGGTTCAGGCCTTTGCCCAATACTACGGCAAAGGTATAAAATACATCAACAGGGAAGACGATGCCGCGGATCGTGGTCTGCGTACCTCCAAGCTTCAGTACGGGCCGGTAAAACTCGCCCCCAAATACCGTTTTGAGCCGCAGAACGAACTTATCTGCCATGTGAAGGAAATTCCGGTTCTTAAGACAGCGCGGCTGACTCTTTCTGCTCTGACGGAGGACGATATTCCATCCTATAATGCGCTTGTTCTGGATCCCGAGCGAAACCGCTTCTGGGGCTATGATGATGTGGCAGGATTGGGCGGGTCCGTGGAGCCGGACAGCTTCTTGAAAGTGGCAAGACAGGACTTCTGTAAATGTATGGCGGTCAACTTTGCCGTGCGCAAGGATGGGGAATTCATAGGTGAGACGGTGCTTTACCGCTTTAACTACAAGGGAGACGCTGAACTGGGCTGCCGAATCGCTGAGGAGTACAGCGGAAACGGATATGGCACGGAGGCCTTTGCCGCTGTGGCGGAGTGGGCGCTGTACAAGGTTCATCTGACCCGCGTTGTGGCAAAGTGCTATCGCGAAAATGCCGCATCGTTCAAGATGCTTTCCTCCTGCATGAAAAAATGCGGCGAGGACGAAACATTTTTCTATTTTGAAAAATTGGTATAAAATACGGCGGTCGGCGTTTCATCATTTCTGCATATATTATTTGGGAACATGTAACGACTAACTTACGTCTAAACCTCAGATTCAATAATTTTTTCCGCTTTAGCGACGGAAACAGCCTTTGGAGGACTGCTATGAATAAAAAATTGGTTTCATTATGCGTTTTCGGAACGGTAACGGCTCTGGCGTTTAGTCTGCTAGCTGGATGCACGTTCAAAAGCAATGCTACTCCATCGCCCGAAGCAAGCGTCAGCCCAAGCCCTGCTGAGGTCACAGCGTCTCCTAGCGCAACGCCGAGCGTTACCAAGGACGACATCAGCAGTTCTCTTAAGACCTACGGGGATAACGCCATCGACATAGCGTGGTCGCCGGACGATTCGGCAGTTGCCTTCATCAAGTTGGAAGGGGATGCAAGCAATATCTATGTCTGGAAAATCGGCGAGGCGGATGCTAAGCTCGTTTCCGTGGCCGAACCCACAACGGATGGCTTCTCCTGGTCACCGAGCAGCAAGTATTTTCTTGTTAATGTCGGACACATGGGTCCGGGCACCATTACAAGCACACTGATTGACGCAGAAAGCCTTGAAGTTGTCATAGCTGACATCACCACTGTATCAATCTCGCCTCCGGTGTGGAGCGCAGACAGCAGGTTTTTGGCGCTGTCTACCGACACCGATAACGGCGCAGTTGAAATCACAGCCTTTGATGTTGCCAGCAAGACTTCGGTCAGCCTCGCTAAAGCCACTAACACCTATGGTCCTTATGTCGTTGAGTCCTGGGGCGAGGATAATATCATCAAGTATACCGAAATGACAAGCACAGGCAATCGTGTGGAAAAAACAATCGAAATCGGGGAATAATAACAATACACGCCCACGGAGTTTTACTTACTCTGTGAGCGTGTTACTGCGAAAGGAGTTTTAATTGAAAAAGACCGTAATAACGGCGATTATTTTTCTTCTGGTCGGACTTGGTCTTGGTTATCTATTGTTCCTCGCAGTGGGAAAGAGCCGCTCTGCTTCGTCTGTATCTCCATCACCCTCTGCATCTATTCCCTCCGAAACTGTAAATCCAACCGGCGCCGTCGGAGATGCAGCTTTAATCACAACTGCCTGCACTACGGTCGAGTTTATCAAGTCCGGTAGTTTCGATAAACTTGCCGAAATGATACATCCCGAGGACGGCGTCTATTTCACTCCGTACTCAAATGTTGATTTGAGTACCAACATGCATTTCACCGCAGAGCAGGTGGCAAATTTTAATTCAGACGAAACCGCCTATCTCTGGGGCTATACGGACGGCGAGGGCGCTCCCATTAACCTTACCCCCAAACAGTATTTTGACAAATATGTTTTCAATCGGGATTACACCACGGCACCCGTCATCGGTCGGAATTATATAGTACAATCCGGCAACTCCATCGAAAACGTGCAGGATGTTTTTCCGGACTGCCAATTCGTTGATTTTCATTTTCCTGGCATTGACGAGCAAGTCGGTGGCATGGACTGGTGTACCCTTAGACTTGTATTCCGCGAATATGAGGGCGTTTATAAACTTGTGGCCATCATTCATGCTCAGTGGACAATTTAGGCGCGGAAGTAACGTAATTATAATAGGGCTATTTTAGCAAGTATTTATATGTGTTATCTGGTTTATAAAGCAAGTATTTTCAATGCTTTTTCGAATGTACATGATGATGCGTGTTATCATGTGTTAAGTTCTAAAGGGAAAACTTTGCCCTTTTTATCGTGCAAACAAATGAGCAAAAATAAAGCTACATTTAGGAGAATTAGTGTAGCTAATCTGTAGCCGCAATCAAGGCAAGCACTTCCATTTCTCCTTGTTATGTCCCATTAAATTTTGCTTGGACTTCGGACGTTTTGTTCTTCGTTCATTTGGTATAATGTTCAATCGATAAGGGAAAATCCGGAAAACAAAGGACAAATAAAGGACAGAATTGAAAGCTGAATATGCAAACCGGAGCGGGTCGCTGTAGCCCGCTCCGTTAATATTATTTGAACTCAATATGAAGCTGCTTTCCCATTCCCGCCGCGATCTGTTGAAGCGTTGCAACATTTGGACTGCAGCTTCCGTTTTCTATACGGCTAATGTTCGACTGCTTTATTCCCGTCCTTTTTGAAAGCTCGGCCTGTGTTAAGTTTGCATCAGAGCGGGCTTTTATCATAGCTCTTGTTACCTCATATTCAGGCTGTGAGCGTTCATACTCTGCCCTAAATGCGGGATTTTTTAGCTGTTGTTCGAGGTGTTCTCTAAAGTCGCTCATATCAATGCCTCCTCTCATAGTCTGCTTTGTATTTTCGTGCAAGCTCTTTCTCTCTTGGTGGAGTTTTGTCGGATTTTTTTACAACGCCATTGGTCATTATGATTTTATTGTTGACACAAAAGAAATAGAATATCCTCGTGATATCACTTGCAAACTGAATGCGTAGCTCGAACAAGCCGTCGCCGATCGGCTCGGAATACGGTTTCCTAAGTTTTTTCCAAATTACTCTAAAATCTCGATACTTTCAAACGCTTTTACTCTCATCTTTGTTTCAAGACTGTTAAGAAAAATCTCAACAGTCTTTTCGCCGTTTGGCAGCTCGTAGTAGTCCACGTCGAACATCTATCCACTTCCCCTGCAACATCACAATATTCCTTTTTTGATATATTGTCAATAGTTGTTTTTAACTGTCCGCTTTAGTCAATCATTGGGCTATCAGTTGAACGGAATTATATTGAAGTAAATAAATGAAACACCGCTTACCGTAAAAGAGAGCGGCAATTATGGGCACGTTATCCTGTCAATGGAAACTAACACCCGCTCCGACATGAGATTATCAAATAGGAGCGGGTGCAATATATGCTAACCCGCTCCTATTATTCTTTTTTAGACTTTATACTGCGGGACATCGTTGAAGTAAGTTGCAATTCAGAATTTACATCAGAAACCAAATAATTAAATATAGATTTAATTGGAACGTGAGAAGGTTTTGCGCTTTTTACTTAATGAATACCGAACTTTGCCCAAGTGATAGCTGGCGTCGGTGTTAAATCTGACGAAAGCCGAAAAAGGCAGTAGCCAACGCCTATTATTAGGTAAATCCGGCGTGCCTGTTTGCGAATTAATCTCAATTTCCCCTACCAGTACCTGTTCACCGTGCTCAGTTTTTTCTATAATATTCCCATCACAGTCCAAAATTTGTGAGATATCCAAAAAGCGTGAACTGGTTTTCATATTAAACATCATCGGCACCGGGCTTTCAAATTTCCCGGTTTTGTTACACGAAACTACCGGCACATGCAGAGCAGATGCATAAATCTGCGGTATTTTTACGAACCCCTCTTCCCATGCTTTTCTTGCGCTGTGCGGATAAAAGTCAGGGAATGCAGGGTAAGAAAACGGAATTAAAAGCAACTCGGGTTTATTTGCCGCTAAAGAATTAAGTGTATGAGTTTTTGTCGTATCGAGGCAAATCGCTACTCCAATTTTTCCTATCGGCGTTTCAAATACATCTTGGGTTATACCTCCGCCCTTTATGAAGAAAGCTTCATAGCTTGCTGGCTCAATTTTTCTGTGAGACCAGAAATCGGATGGACCTGGACCTACCAAGATAAATGTATCATAAAAATCATTTCCATCTTTTTCAAGGACACAGGTTCCTATGTAAACATTGTTTTCAACACTTATATCTCTGAGCCAATTATATGTCCAGCCTTTAACAGGTTCCGCAACGCTCCATATACTATCGCTGTATTCGTATCCAATCAGGGCAAATTCGGGAATTAGAATAAGCTTCGCACCTTTGTCTATTGCCACTTGAATCATTTCTCCCGCACGCATCATATTTTTACTTACGTTGTCGTTTTCCGAGACCATTTGAACCGAAGCAACTTTTAATTTCATTTTATATACCTTCCTTTATCGTCTTAATAACAAATAAATAGGCGTTGACAAGCCAAAGCCCGTCAGCGCCATTGCCCCGGATAATTTCCATTTTTACTTTATGCTTCCTTTTGTTGTTAGTCAAGATATTTTATTGAAGCTTTATCATACTCTTCCTATGGTAGCTTTGAAGGAAATTCCATATCCATATAATAACTGTTAATTCTGCACGCGAAATCACCCTGTAGTTAGGACGTTACGGTGCACAATTATACCCTGCTTATAAAGGGCATCCTGGTAATATCAAGTTGGGTTTATTTCTACGGATTTTCTAAGCTATTCCACGCCCGAATAATACGGCGTGAAGTGCCCGCCTGTCCGGCGAGTGGTTCCATGTGTTTCGGAGTTGGTTTCATCTTACAGGAGGTCTCACGATGACTCAATATCGTGAGACCTCCTGAGACTGCACAATCTCGGAATTAGCCAGTCGAGCATTGCCCAAAGCTGTAGCTGTGCTCGAAAAACAGTTCGAAAAGTAACCCTGCAAGCGGATGAACACGCCCTTAGTTGGGATATAATCAACGCCGCAACAGATGCCGAACTGGAAAAGCTTCTGTTTCCGGAGAAACACGCAATCGATGCTAATATAGGTATTGTGGAAGTGCCTACAAAGAACGAGAGCAGTAAACGCGCAATTCACATCCCTATGTTTATGGTTGATCTACTTCGAGAGTACCGGCGCTGGTGGGCCGAGTACAAATTGAAGCTCGGTGATCTCTGGACGGGGGGGAGCGATCGCCTATTTGTCCAGGACGACGGTATGCCGCTTAACCCTGATACGATTAACTTCTGGCTTGATAAATTCACAAAGAAGAACGGCCTTGAACATTTGAACCCTCACGCGCTGCGGCATACCTTCGCCACGCTGCAGATCGCGGCCGGTGTCGACATTCGCACTCTACAGGCCCGAACAGGGCACTCTCAAGACTCCACACTGATGAACATATACTCCCCCATGCAATCCGGAGCGCGGAGGAGGCTGCGACTGACGCCCTGGACGATATGCTGACACCGGCTCAAGCAAGGCAGCATATCGAGCGAAAAGCAAACTAAAATAACAAGAGGCAGACGGACCACTAATATGGTCACATCTGCCTCTTTATTTATGCTGACTTGAACAAAATTTGAACATTTGCCTAATTTTACATAAGGCACTAACTTTTTTATGTTTATTTGCTCCATTTTCGCTGTATTCGCAAGGGTTACCGGCTTTTCAAAATTCACCGTGGGGAATTTATCGCACGTTCGAGGCCCTAACGCTCCCCAATCAAATCCAAAAATCTTTATCTGGCGGGGGGGTGAAAATTCACAGTCCTCCGCTGTGCATAATGACTAATGTTACAATAAATATATGTGGATAATTACCAACCCTGTAAAATGCGAGGCGGTAGGTGAATTGTCGGCTCACGTTCGTTTCAATCCATCATAGCCGCATCAAGTAATTCTCCTGCAAGGTTGGCGTTTTCAAAGCGCATTATACTTTCCTGACTGTTGCCAAATGCAAGGAAGTCAATACTGCCATACCAGACGGTCTTCTTGTCAAAAACGGCATATTTTTGATGTATACCGCTGCGTTGAACTACTGTGACACCCTCCGCCTGTAGAAAATCTATCTGTAAAGCAATTGCAGGCTGTTGCTCTGGCTTATAATCTTCAGGTGGACGTGTAATAACAGTAATTTCTGCGCCTTGTTTTAGCGGAACCGCAAGCAACCTGGCTACTGCAGCAACTCGTGCCTTTCGCAAAAACGGGCTTATGATGAGGGCTTCCTGCTGGATTTCCGCTATGTCTAAGGCAAACGGTTTATAAAAACTGTTACTATCAAAAATTACGCTTATCTGTTCTTTGTCATCTCCTGCTTTCGCCTGATAGCCTATTTCGGCATAGCCGCGCAGGCGCTTATGATACATTCGCTCCAGCACTGCAACATGTATGTCGACATAGTCGTAGATACGCACTTCGCTTTTTCCAACGAAATTTCGGTGTAATCTTCCGGCATACTGGGCCAGCGTACCCTTCCATGCAATCGGCATGGTGAGAAACAGCGTGTCCAGCCGGGGTTCATCGAAACCTTCGCCAATGTATTTTCCCGTAGCAACAACGATAAGCGGTTCATCCTGCGGTATTGCTTTCAACTCTTCCAATTTCTCACGCTTGATCCTCTGTCCGTCGCTGCCGGTAAGCAGAATGACATTCGTGCAGGCATCTTTCAAGAGTTCTGCCAACGCTGAGGCATGTTCCCTGCGTTCTGTCAGCACAAGCGGAGAACGGCCTTCGTTCAGCGAAGATATAACATCACTTACTATATAGCGATTTCGCATATCGTCGGAAATCAGCTTGGAGTAGAGTTCCTGAATTGTCAGCTTCTCTTGATCCAGGATACGGTTCGTTATAAAACGCGGAATAATGAAATGCTCAAAGTCACGCTTGTCCGCCTGCTCCTTCGCGTCTACACGATATCGTATCGGTCCGCACTGCATGAAAATAATCGGTTGGTGCCCATCAGCCCGAATTGGCGTAGCTGTCAAACCATAAACATATTTTGCAGTAGCAGCAGACAAAATGCGTTCGAAACTCACCGCCGTGACGTGATGACATTCATCGCAGATTATCATGCCGTAATCCCTCACGAGCTCTTTCACTTCGTCCCCTTCGGCTAGAGACTGCATAATTGCAATGTCGACAATACCCTTCAAAGAATTCTTGCCGGCGCCGAGCTCGCCAATCACTTGGTTGTTGCGCTTGCGTCCACGTTTAACTGGCGGTTCGGGCAAAGATTCATTTATTATTAGAAATTGATTCAACGCCTTTTTCCACTGGGACAGCAATGCGCTTGAATGAACGAGAATCAGTGTGTTTACCTTTTGCGTACCGATAAGATATGCTCCTATAACGGTTTTTCCGAAAGCGGTCGTCGCCGAAAGCACGCCTGTATCGTACTTAAGCATCGCTTCAGCAGCCGGAAGCTGTTCAGGATGCAGTTCGCCATTGAAAACGACTTCAATTGAGCGTCCTTTATTACGTTTGTCGGAAATATTATATTCGGGAAGCATCTCTTTAAGAGTTTCCCAACATCCTCTTGGTATTTTTAGATAATCCTGAAAATTCATTGATGTGTCTATCACACGCGGCTTGTTATATGTTGGAAACCTCATTGCCTGTGCTTTATAAAACTCAGGGTTGCGGAAGGCAGCCAGGCGTTTGATTTTATTGAGAGCTGCGTTTGAAACGCCATCTTTTTTAATATAAAGGCCATCCGCCAATGTGAGCTCTACTATGTTCGGAAAATCTGTTCGCGAGAGTTTCTCAGGCTTTGGCCGTTCCCATGGCGCGTTATCCCCGCCGGCATCGGCTAGTTCGCCAAGTTCGCCTCCGCGACAGACAACATGAACCAGCTCATCCAGCTGTTCTTCGCTTAGCTTCTCAACGCAGGACAGAAATGCCCATTGATCAGGCCATGGCTTAAATTGACTGTCTATGAAAACACTGTTTTCGGAGCAGCGTGCCATACCCTGCAGAGGCAGGGCAATCAAATTGCCGAACCCGCCCTTTGGCAGCGTGTCCTGATTTGGAAACAATCTGTCGTAGGATTTCAAATTTATATTTGCTCTTCGTTCCATGGCTAGCGAGAGAAGCCCGCTGCCCAATTTTCGTGCCTTTGCAGCCGGCACCGGTTCGCTGAAGAAAAACCAGACATGACCTCCGTTTCCAGAGCGGGAACGCTCTACTGCGGGTAAAAGTTTTAACTCCGAACATACTGTGAAGATGGCAGACACATCTTCACTCCATCCATCGTCATCAAAGTCAACGGCAAGAAAGTCTGTCGTTTCATCCTGAAACATGGGATAAATACCAATCACGTCACGGGCATACGCATTTCCGCCCTCCAGGTGCCGGTAAATCACCTCATCTGTCAGCGGCAAAAGCTCCCTGTTTGTGCACCGCCCGCAAGAAACCGCCTTTTTATTGCAAACGCCCTGCACCCATTCGTTTTTACAGGCAGGAGAATAACCTGACTGGCCGGACTTGGGGTTATACCACCGTTTGGCGTAAACCTCGCTATGCCCGCAAAACAGTGAGCGGAACAACGCTACTTTGACCCCGGATGGGCTTCTGTTTGTAATCTCCGCTTCCGCAAACAACGAAACCTCTTTCTCATGGTTTGCTTCCCACATCACGCGAGAACAAGCAAACCGCATTCCGCTTTCGTCCTGACAAATCACAGTCTCGCCTTCAGTGCCAAGCGCTGTAAGAGATTCTATGAATTTATATTTATGACCGTCCATAATTGCAATAATATTCATTTCAGCATATACCTTGTCAGCTTCCCGCCGCCTGATTTGGAAATAAGCCCGAGATTCTTCATTTCGTTCAGAAGTGTTGTTGTTCTTGTCGTACCGAGATTCAAAAGCACCTCTATCTCGTTTCTGGAAGCCGTTTTGTGCTCATAGAGGTATTCCGTAATCTTGTCATAAGCGGACTGTGCTGGGTCAGAGCTTTGAAAAGCGGATATTGCTTCATAGTTGAGTTTTGGCAAAACAACCCTGAATGCCCCGTCAACATTTTCAAATACCGGCCTTTTTTCAACGGCGGAATAACTGCTCATAATCTTCCCTATACCTGTACCATATGCCTCTATCAGTCTCATTCTGTAAAACAAAGCTGCAAGTTTCTCGTTTCTGGGCTGGGAAGCTCCCATCATTGCTGCATCGAGGGATAGACCTGAAACAAGCCCACCTAGAGAGATAATTTCAATTCTGTCACTGTAAATATTGACAAAAGTGCTGCCACTGAAACTGTAGTCCCGATGGACAATGGCGTTGAGCAACGTCTCCCGTATTGCCTCGATTGGATAATCCCGATCATCGTTCCTAACAAGCCCATGAAAAGTAGCCCTTGTTCCGTTATAAAAATCAATTGCGCTATACATATCCTCGAGCTGCTTGAATATCGATCCTGAAAATTCTTTTCTATCCTTAAATACCAGCTTGTCAGTCCCCTGGAAAACTGCAAGCTTGACGGAATGCTTGCACTGGTCGGATATTAATAATCCAAGATTTGTATAGATACCATCACCTGTCAGTATGCCGATGTTTTTTTTCTGTACCGTACCGAATTCGATTTTTTGCCGTGATAATTCCTCCTTGGCATATGTGAAAGTAAGCTCCTGTAAAATGGAGCGGTTTTCTTCAAAAGAGTCCCCATCTGACTCTTTGATCATCCTGCGTATAGCATCTTCAGATGCAGGGACAGAAGAAGTTCCCTGGCGCACATATACTCCTGACGGCTTCATTCCCTTTTCCCGAAGATAATATGGACGTTTTGTACCCTGTTCAACATCAATTTTAACAGCGGTTCTTCCATTTTCGTTAACAAAAGAAAGCTGTGTAAACAGCGTTACATCGGGACTGATACCGTCTCTAATGGCATTGGAAACCTGCTGCATTGTAAAGTCACCGTTGTCCAGGCCGACGAACTGCCCATCGTCGCTTATGCCTATATAAAGAGTTCCTCCGCCCGCGTTTGTAAAAGCAACGACTTCCTTCTTTATTTCTGGAACGAATATTTCCTTTAGTTCGGTTTGCTCAGTTTCATGAAAAAACATATTGCACCTCCTCAGTTTATTCTACCGTTCTTTCATTCTCCCACTGATAGTAACACCGTCTGTGGGAGAATGCAATAGAATACTGTCGAAGGTTTGTCGTTCTCCGGATGTGTTTTTGAAAAAGCAGGTGCATTCTTTTTTTAGTATGGCTTAAATATGGCTGTTATCTCTCATTTGGCTTGCGGCCACGTCTTGCGTATCTTGCGAACAGCCTGCATAATCCCATATGTGTAAAATAATAACATTATCATGACTTCCTTCCATTTTGCAAATACCGCCGCAAGAGTGCGGCGGGGGGTCACCATGCTCAATCTGCGATGGCGTATTCAGCTCCATTTCTGATCTTTTCAAGTTGAATATTCAACCTTTTAGCGTTTCCTCTGAATGAAGCGCGGATATAATTGCAAAAACAGGAGGGATGGTCGGAAAACACCGATCACACCGCCTGTTTTGACTTCATACCATTAAAATAACCACTGAAAACGCTCGATTTTGCCCAAAATAGAGCAAAAAAGCACTCTGACTTGGTATTCAAATCAGAGTACTTATATGGCAGGGGCAGAAGGGATCGAACCCTCGGCCTACGGTTTTGGAGGTCTACACGTCCGAGACCGCAAGCTCTTGACAACAGGGCATACTACACGCATAATTTTCGCTTCAAGATGCTTCAAGATGTTTGGGGATCAAATTGCATCTGCCGGCTGTCTTTAAAAATATTGCGTTCTTTCTGAACCCCCATGCATATGCATTTACATACCCACTCTCCATTTTTTTGACGCAGTCCATTACTTGAAAAAGAGATTTCCGAATCTTATTAAACCATAAGCTATATGCTTTATTACAGTGAAGCAATCGTGCCGTTATTACAAGGCTTCATTAATCAGTTCTAGGATGTCCTTGATTTCTATGGGGTTTTCCGTGTTGTTTTCGTTTTCACCCTGGAACATCTGCATGCATAAGGGGCAAGCAACGGCCAGAATGTCTACGCCGGTTTCCACTGCCTGATTGTAGCGAAGCTGTTCGACAACAATGCCTTCGCCTCTCTGCATCCAGATACCGCCGCCGCCACCACCGCAGCAGATGGCATAGGCTCTGTTGTAATCCATTTCCACCAGCTTAAGGCCGGGAATGGCCTCCAGAAGAGCTCGTGGCTGGTCGTACACCTGATTGTGGCGGCCTAGGTAGCAGGGATCATGGTAGGTAACCGTCTTGTTGATTTCCTTGGTAAACTTGAGAGTTCCCTTTTCAAGAAGGTTTGCCAAAAACTCTGTATAGTGCTGAACCTCTGCGGTGAATTCGTTATCGAGCTTCGGATACTCGTTTTTCAGGGCGTCGTAGCCGTGAGGAGACAGGCAGATGATCTTCTTAACGTTGTTCTTTTTAAAGTTGCCAATGTTTTCCTGAGCCATCATCTCAAAGAGCCCCTCTTCGCCCATACGGTTAATTTCACCGCCGGAAGTGCGCTCGTCGTTTCCGAGAACCGCAAAGTTAATTCCAAGCTTGTTGAGGATTTCAACAAATGCTCTTGCAGTTTTTTGGTTTCTGGGAACGTATGCAGAAGAGTCACCAACAAAGAGCAGATACTCAAAGTCCGAGTTTTCAGAAACGGTCTTTACGGACAGCCCCTCCGCCCAGTTCATTCGCCGGTCAGCGGGACTGCTCCAGACATTGCCGTATTTTTCCGCGGACTTGAAAATATCAATGATACTCTTTGGAGCCGCTCCTCGATCCACAAGCTGTGTACGCATATCATGGATATAATCAACGGGGTTGACATGCTCAGAGCAGTTTTCAACGCACACGTGGCAGGTTACGCAGCGAAATACATAGTCAGCAAGTTCGGAGGAAAACTCTATCTTTCCTTCTTTGATGTTCTTGATGACTCCGTTTAAGCCGCGGCAATTAATCTGAACACCCTGTGCCTGAGTTGAAAGGGAGCAGCGGTGACCGTTGGGCCAGTTGCTTACACAGGACCCGCAGCAACGGCAGTTATAAACGGTGTCGTAGATATCTCCCTCTTTTATCGCTTGAGTAATGTCTTTAATGCTTTTTTCAGATAAATTCATACATCGGCCTCCTCAAACACTGAAACACCCGGATTTAATATATTGTTGGGATCAAACACCTTTTTGACGGCTCTGATATAGGTCAGATATCCCTCATCCAATTTGTTAAGTAAGTATGGCCTCCATTTTCTTGAAACAACGTAGGGAATAGAACCGGTTTCAAGTGCAGAGGCAAAGGAGCGATTAGAGAGTTCTTTCCATTTTTCCATTGTCGCATTCCATTCAGCTTCTTCGCTTAATTCACGTCTGGGATGCCAAGGATAATAGAAGGGGATGCAACAGTCGTCTCCCATGGCAACAATCATGGAGGAGTATGCCTTGGGTAGCCCTAAGTCATCGAGATTTTCCAACCACTTTTCGTAAAGCTCCGGCATCTTATCATAAGGGGTGTTCGTCATAATCATCGTGCCGACAAAGCCCCCCGCGTAAACAATTTCGGTAAGCTTTAAATCGCCGTGTTCAGCACGTGCGAAAATTTCGCTCATCATGGTGCCACTTGGAACCCCGCCGTATTCCTCCGCAATTTTCATTGCGGCGGCAACCTTCTGGTCACACTCCTCTTGGGAGGTGTAGCCTTCAAACTCAACAAGAACCACATGACCGGCACGCTGCAAAGCCTCGGCTTCCAACTCCGGGGAAATGTCGGGACTGTTAGTAAAAAAGCGTTCGTCGAGCCAGCCGCTGTAGCAGTCCAGAAGGTGAGCGTTGCAGGTAAGGCCCTTGTAGCTTCTCAACTTGCTTACATAGTCACAAGCGTCCTTGAAACCTTCCATTGTGGGCAGAAATTTTACGTCAGCACCTGCTGTAAATTTGGGAACGACCTGCATTTGCATTGTGACCTTGGTAATGATTCCATAAGCGCCTTCGGCGCTTACAAACAATCCGGTCAAATCGGGAATGCTGGACTGGATGAAGTGAGGGCTGGTATTGATTGTATTGGAGCTACCGGTGACAATGACATCACCGGTCCCCGTAACGGCTTCCAAACCTATAACGCGCTTGGCAACGTGTCCGAACATGGAGCCGACTTCACCGCCCGAATTCTTTGATACCTCGCTGCCAAAGGTAATTGGGCCGAAGCACAGGGGATAAGTTGGATAGCAGAAGCCCTTTTTGTGCAGCTGCTCATTTACCGCATGAATATTAGCGCCGCTTTCAACAGTAAAGGTCAGATTTTTCTCGTCAATTTCAAGAATCCTGTTCATCTTGGACAGATCAACGATAATTCCACCATAGGTCTCTACGTTTCCGTTTCCGAAGGTGTTTGCGCCTATAGGTACAACGGGAATGTGCAGATGATTAGCCTCTTTTACGACTGCCTGAATGTCTTCAACACTTTCCGGCAGAACTATCATGCCGGGGATGGAATACTCATAGGAGTACAAAGAAATGTCATGGTTATAGGAGGCTCTGATATACTCTTCCATTAGTACTTTTTTTTCGCCGATTTTTGTACGAAGCACCTGCGCGGCTTCAATTATAAAACTTTGGTTCATTCTTTTCTCCTTTATTGATATAATTTTTGATAGGAAGTTCAGAACGTTTTTTCTGGTTTTTCGTATTTGTACTATGTTAATAATAAAACGAAATCTCTTCGTTTCAATGAACACCAAAATGCAAAGTGTTAATGCTTTGCGTTGATTTTGCAAAAAGGTATTGATATACTATAATAAAAGAGATTAATGATCTTTTGTATAATTGACACTTTGAAATAATTTGTTGTAAGGGGATGAGGGCGCGATGGACATCAAAAAAAATATCAGGCAGGGTTTTTTCGAAGAGTGCGAAAAAAATGGTCTGGCAAACGTGAAAATTGCAAGAATTGCAAAGAGTGCTTATATCAGCCGCGGTACATTTTATTTGCGTTATGAGAACATTGAAGACCTTACAAACGAAATTGAAAAGGAGCTACTTGACAAGTTGACAGAGGTTTCGACTTCCATGCCATATAAGGGTGATATTAAGAAATATGATTGGTTTTTGAAAGTGCTGTCCTCGGAAGTTGCGCAAATAAAGAGAGACTATGAATGGTATGCGCTGTTTCTGGGGCCTATGGGCGACTCGAAATTCCTAGATAAATTAACGGATTATATTCGAACTTCCTCAGAGAGAAAATACGATGCTCTGGGCATAAAAAAAGACCCTGAATACTTGGGGTATGTGACACAGGGTTCTCTTGGGATATTTCTTCGCTGGATCAACAACGGAGCGCAGCTTAGCCACGAGGAACTGTCATCGCTTATGATGGTGCATCTCAGAGATATTAAAATTGATTGACCTCAGCCTGACCCGAGTTTTAACATGCTGAAAAGGTCGGAAATATGCGAGAACGCAGGTCGGCATTTTAATATGAAATGCTATGGTTAACATGTCGCTATAAAAGTGAACAACAACCATTTGGTACACGAAATATAGTTAAGCAGCTGAAGGGCAAGCTGTCTGTGAATAGCAGACGGCATGCCCTTCAGTGTTGTCTTGATATGGCGGTTGCTGTAATAATCGAGATATATCAAATACGGGCCTCTGCCGGCTATGGCTCTAACGGCAAACAGATTGTTAAGACGATGACATGGGCGCCTTCCGAAGTCATCACTCAAAAGCAGCTTGAAAGGGAGCTAAACAGAGTAACCGTAGATTTTGAGCGCCGTGTCGAGAGCGGGCAGTGTATTGATTCAAACACACGTTTTTCTGATTACGCAAATATTTGGATAAAAAAAAGCGAGGAAAGCGGCGAAAAACCGCTCTCCCCCAAAACGCTTGTAAGATACAAAATATTGCTTGTAAGGATTTGGAGTGCGGCGAAAAAGTGATAGTACTTTTGTACCGATATGGGCGACTAAAATATAATGAATTATGCGGTTTTTAGGCCGTCATACTTCAGACGATATTCCACTGGGCTCAAATAGCCCAAAGTCGCGTGCATACGCTTGCGATTGTAAAACAGCTCCACGTACTCGAAGACATCTGTCTTAACTTCCTCAAATGTAACATGTTTTTTGCGATAAATACACTCCTTTTTTATCGTGGCAAAGCATTTGAAAGGGCACGCTTTGCAAGCTCAGCATCAATTTTCTTGCTGAGCGAATATCCTATGATTTCTCTGTTGTACAGGTCGATGACTGTGGCTAGATAAACCCAGCCGAGGCTTGTCTTTATGTAAGTGATATCTCCTGCCCAGACCTTGTTTCGCTCAGCAATTTGAAAGTGCTGCGATACAAGGTCTTTGCTATACTGCCCATCTGTTTTCCCCTTCCTGTATGGACGGTATTTTATATTTGTAACAGGATATAGTCCGTGTTCCCGCATCATGCGCCGCACAGAGTATTCGCTTGTTATCAAGCCTTGCTTGGCCAGTTCACGCTGCATTTTGCG